>JACCEC011819460.1_pt1 | contig 26520 bp, 20 predicted proteins | sample 7450121 | NCBI WGS metagenome assembly JACCEC01 (sample SAMN15323455, study PRJNA562643) | freshwater metagenome | isolation source: river surface water | place: USA:Blue River Watershed | collected 2017-08-18 | reverse complement strand
TTCGCGGGAGACTTGCAAGCCTTCTTCGAATTCATGCGCAAGGATCCGCAGTTCTATTACCCGGAAACGGCCGAGGGTAAAGCTGCTTATCTCGCCGAGGCGACGCGCTTGATCGATTCGATGCGTGAGCGTCTGCCATCGCTATTTCGTACCTTGCCGAAGGCGCCCATGATTGTGAAAGCGGTCGAGCCCTTCCGCGAGAAATCCGCTGGCAAGGCCTTCTATCAGCGTCCATCAGCCGATGGCACGCGGCCCGGCATCTACTACGCGAATCTTTATCGCATGGCGGATATGCCGAAGTACGAGATGGAAGCGCTCGCCTATCACGAGGGCATCCCCGGCCATCATATGCAGCTTGCCATCGCGGGTGAGCTCGACGAGTTGCCGCGTTTCCGTCGCTTTGGCGGTTTCACCGCGTATTCAGAAGGTTGGGGGCTCTACACCGAACGATTGCCCAAAGAACTCGGTTTGTACTCAGATCCTTATTCCGACTTTGGTCGACTCGTGCTTGAGCTGACTCGTGCCGTTCGATTGGTTGTCGATACCGGTTTGCATGCCAAGCGGTGGACTCGTGAGCAGGTGATCCAATATCACCTCGATAACATGCCGATGACGCGCGATGCAGCCACGAAGGCGACCGAGCGTTACATCGTCATGCCGGGGCAGGCGACCGCCTATACGGTCGGTATGTTGCACATCGTGAAGTTACGCGAGAAGGCGCAGCGCGCACTCGGAGCGCGTTTCGATATCCGCGATTTCCATGATGTGATTTTGAGATCGGGGGCGCTACCTCTCGATATTCTGGAGGCACAGGTTGACGAGTGGATTCGCACGAACACCGAGGCGCGAACTCCCGTACAGGCACTCGATCTGTATCGCTTGGAACAACCGGTGGATCCACAGCTCTCACCGGATGGGCGTCGTATCGCGGTTTTGCGTGAGACCCGCGATATCCAAACCGATCGAGTGGTGACCGAGTTATGGCTGGTTGAGGTCGACGGTGGCGCTCGACAGCTGTTGGTGGGTGCCGACAAGTCACCGCGTTCGGCGCGCTGGTCGCCGGATGGTTCACGCATTGCTTTCATAGGGCGCGAGGGTGGTAAGTCGCAGATCTTTGTCACCGATGTGCGCGACGGTCGCGCTCGTGCGATCACGCGCGGCGCCCAAACACCGAGCGGCATATCTTGGTCACCCGATGGTTCACGCTTGGCTTTTGTCATGTTGGTTGAGAAAAAGCCTAAGGCTTTTTATGAGCTCGCCAAAAAGCCGGAGGGCGCTCAGTGGGCGCCAGAGCCGCGCATCGTTCGCAACTATCCGTATCGTACGGATTCGGGTGGCTGGAGCACGCCGGGTGAGCGACATGTGTTCGTGGTGGGCGTTGACGGCTCGGGCGAACCGACCCAGCTGACACGGGGAGCGGGTGATTGGGGTGCTCGGGACGAGAGTCTCGCGTGGATGCCCGACGGTCGTTCGCTTGTGGTTTCTGCCGACACCCACGAGGCGGCTCGTCGCCGCGCCAACCAGAGCGATCTTTGGCAGATTTTTTTGAGTGCTGATTCAGCGCCGCGACAGTTGACTCGTGATGACGGATCGGAGACTTCGCCAGCGATCAGTCCGAGTGGCCGTGAGATCGTTTATGTCGGCTGGAGAAATCGCCGCAACTCGCATCAGCGCACGGATCTGTTCTGGATGTCTGTTGATGCGAAGTCGGAAACAGCTGCGATCAATTTGACTTCGGCGCTCGATCGCGTCGCCTCGCAACCGCAATGGCGAGAGGACGCGTCAGGCATCTACTTCCAGTATCAGGATCAAGGCGTGAATCGGGTGGGCTTCGTCACGCGCGAGCGTGTCATTACGCGCGTCGTCGATGCCTTTGGTGCTACGCGCTTGTTACTGCCGTCGTCGGGCGGCAGTTCCTACTCGGCGGCTGCCGGTGTGTTCGCTTATCCGAGTGTCGAAGCCGACCGACCGGCGACGCTCGCGATCGTCGATGGCAAGGGTGCGCGAACCGTGTGGGATATGAACATCGCGTGGCGTGAGCAGCGCGAGATCGGCAAGCTCGAAGAGCTGTGGGTCAAATCCAGCGCAGATCGTCGATCGGTACACGCCTGGGTACTGTACCCGCCCGGATTCGATCCTTCTAAGAAATATCCGTTGGCACTCGATATCCACGGCGGCCCGCATCTCGACTACGGCCCGATGTTCTCGATCACCCACCATCTTTATGCATCGGCAGGCTATGTCGTGGCTTTCGCTAATCCGCGTGGCTCGATCGGCTACGGCGAAGAATTCGCAAGTCTGATCAATCGCGCGTATCCGGGTAAGGATCACGACGATCTGATGAGCGTGGTGGATGCGGTCGTGGCGAAGGGCTTCATCGACACGAATCGTTTGTATATCGGTGGCGGCTCGGGTGGTGGCGTGTTGTCATCTTGGGCTATCGGTAAAACAGGGCGATTTGCAGCCGCTTCCGTCAAGCGACCCGTGATCAACTGGACATCGACCGCGCTCACAACCGATATCGGTGCCACCATGGCGGGTTATTGGTTCGATCGCATGCCTTGGGAAGAACCGGAGAAGTATTGGGCTCGCTCACCGTTGTCGCTGGTCGGCAAAGTGCGCACTCCCACACTGATCATTACGGGCGAGCAAGATTGGCGTACGCCGATGAGCGACTCTGAGCAATACTTCCAGGCGTTACAGCTACAGGGCGTCGAGAGCGCCTTGATGCGCCTACCGGAAGCGAGCCATGGTTTTGGTAGACCGAGTCAGTGGCTGGCTGCGATTCAAGGAACGATCGGCTGGTACGATGCACATCGACTGACGAACTAAAGCGGGGGCCTCGATGAAGCAGACTCACACTAAGGTCGGGCGACGGATGGGTCGTGTTTTCTTTGGTAGTCTGCTGCTGGTAGCGGCGAGCAACTCGATAATGGGCAGCACGCCGGTTGAAGCCGAGGCGCTCATACCCGCGTCGAAGCCCTCTCGCTTGTCGGGTGCTTATGTCGATATCGATCGACTGATGCGCGATTTCTTAAGTCGCGAGAATGTCCCAGGTGGTGCCTGGGGCATCATCGTCGATGGTCAGCTTGTCCACGTTGGCGTGTACGGTCTTCGAGACGTCGCCAGTGGTGCGGCGGTCAAAAGCGACAGCGTCTTTCGCATCGCTTCCATGACTAAAAGCTTTACGGCGTTGGCGATTTTGCAGTTGCGGGATGCGGGGCGATTGTCGCTCGATGATTCGGCAGAAAAATATTTATCCGAGCTGCGTGACTGGCGTTATCCGAGTGGTGATGCGCGGAAGCTGACGATTCGCGACTTGCTCACTCATTCAGCCGGCTTTCCCGAAGACAATCCTTGGGGCGATCAACAGCTCGCCATTAGCGAAGATGAGTTCACGGCCTTATTAAAACAAGGGATGCCGTTTTCGAATCCGCCCGGTGTTGCATTTGAATATTCAAACTACGGTTACGCTTTGCTCGGGCGTATCGTGTCGGTCGTTTCGGGTTTGCCTTACCCGACATACGTGCAACAACGCATCCTTCAACCGCTCGGTATGGGCGCGACGACGCTGGAACCTACGGCGGTCGATGATCGGCGTCTTGCGCGCGGATATCGTTTCGAAGACGGTCAATGGAAGTTAGAGCCTCAGCTTGCCGACGGTGCGTTCGGTGCAATGGGCGGCATGCTGACTTCACTCGATGACCTCGGTCGCTACGTCGGAGAGTTTCTCGCAGCCTATCCGCCGCGCGATGAGGTCTCGCGTGGTCCCGTTGGGCGCTCCTCATTACGTGAGATGCAGCAGATGTGGCGCTTGCGCCCTGCATCGATCACGTTGAGCAAAACGGGCCAGCCGCAGTTGAATGTCACAGGCTACGGCTACGGACTGCGTATTAGTCAGAACTGTGACTTCTCGCACATAGTCGCGCACTCTGGGGGGCTGCCCGGTTTTGGATCGCAGATGCGTTGGCTGCCGGAGTATGGCGTCGGTTTGATCGCCCTCGGTAATCGCACGTACACGCCGTGGGGCAATGCGTTGGATGAGGCGTTTGCGCTGTTAGCGCGAACGGGCACGCTCAAGCCTCGCTTGATCGAGCCGTCATCGGAACTGCAGGCCGCTCGTTCGGCCGTCGAGAGTTTGGTGACAAAGTGGGACGACAGCACCGCACGCGAGCTTGCCGCGATGAATCTCTTTCTCGATCGCTCGCTCGAGAGGCGTCGAGCCGAGTTTGCGCAATTAGGACAAGAGCTCGGTGTCTGCCGCTCTCGCCCGGGTTACGTCAGCATGGAGAACCGTCTGCGCGGCGATTGGCTGTTCGACTGCGAACGCGGCACGTTGCGCGCCTCCGTAACCTTGTCACCCACGATGCCACCCAAAGTTCAGCATCTCGAGTTACGCCGTGGAACCGCTCGGGATGAGCGAGCGCCTGCGAGTTGTCAGTTCGCACCCGAATAATAGAGCGGTGCACCCGGTCCGATCGGCAGACCGAAGCCGAGCCATAGTCCGAACATGATCGACCAGCCGATCAGGAAGGTCATCGAATAGGGCAGCATCACTGCAACGACGGTGCCGAGCCCGGCTCGAGATTCATACTTCTGGAAGAAGGCGATGATGAGTGCGAAGTAACTGAGCATCGGCGAGATGATGTTGGTCACGCTGTCGCCGACACGATAGGCCGTTTGGGTGAGTTCCGGTGAATAACCGAGCAACATGAACATGGGCACGAAGACGGGCGCCATCAAAGCCCATTTCGCCGATGCGGATCCCATCATCAGATTGACGGTTGCCGTCAGCAGAATAAACAGTGCGAACAGCGGCACTGCCGACAATCCGAGCGCCTTGAGTCCCTCTGCACCGTTTACTGCCATGATGAGACCGAGCTGCGTCCAATTGAACAGCGCGACGAATTGCGCGGCAAAGAACACGAGTACGAGATAGCCGCCCAAAGTCGACATGCTATTACTCATGCCTTTGACGATATCGGCATCACTGCGGATCGTGCCTGCGCCGATGCCATAGGCGACGCCACTGACTACGCCAAAAATAAAGATGATGGCGACGACGCCTGAAAGTAGTGGCGAGTTGAGGAGCTCGCCGGTTCCCGGATCACGCAGGAAGCCGCCGCCGGGCACTGAACCGATCGGCAGCATCGACCAGATGATCAGCAGCGTGAGCGTAAGACTGGCGAGCCCTGCATAGCGCAGACCGCGTCGCTCTTGTGCCGAGAGCTCGCTGGAGGATGGCGTCTCGGTAGAGCCATCAAGCGCTACTTTGTTGGCGTTGGCAAAGCGCTTTTCGGTGAAGCGTTCGGTGACGAACCAACCAAGCAGTGTGACGACGGGGGTCGATGCGGCGAGGAAGTACCAATTGGCGAGCGGACTCACCACATAGTCTGGATCGACGATACGCGCGGCTTCCTGTGATAAGCCTGCCAAGAGTGGGTCGATCGTCCCGATCAATAAATTCGCCGAGTATCCACCCGAGACACCGGCAAAAGCAGCAGCCATGCCGACGATAGGGTGTCTACCGGCCGAGTGAAAAATCAAACCCGCGAGCGGAATCAACAGGACGTAGCCAATTTCGCTCGCCATATTCGACATCACACCGGCGAAAACGATGATCGGTGTGAGTAGTTGGCGCGGGGCTGCAAGTACCAGCTTACGTAGCGCAGCGCCGATGAGGCCAGAATGCTCCGCGACACCGATGCCAATTAGCGCGACGAGTACGGTGCCTAGCGGTGCGAATCCCGTGAAATTGGTGACGAGGTTCGTCAGGATGCGATGCAAGCCTTCGAGGCTCAGCAGATTCACGGGCGTTACGGTTGCACCCGTGGTCGGGTGTTGGACGGAGACGCCGAACTGGGTGGCGACAAATGAGGCCACCACGATGATCAGCGCCAACAACGCGAATAGGGTGGCGGGGTGCGGCAGCGCATTGCCAGCGCGCTCGACGGTGTCGAGAAACCGATCCATCGCTGTCTTTTTCGGGTTCGTCATGACTTTGATCAGCCTCCGGTCGATGCAATCGTCTGTGGCGACAAACCTGCCTGTCGCAGGGTCGCCTCGAGTTGTTGAGTATGTTCGGCGTCGCGAGTCTCGATCGTGAAATCGAGATCAGCATCTTTGATGGGCACGTCGAGAAAAAGTCGGTGATGTGCAACGTCGACGATGTTGCCGCCAGCGCCTCCGATCAGCGTGGCGATACGAGCAAGGGTGCCCGGCTGATCTGCGCTCTCGAAACGAAAAGTGACGAGGCGCCGCTCACGGACGAGTTGGCGCTGCAACACGATGCCGAGCAGTCGCGTGTCGATGTTGCCGCCGCACAAAACGATGCCGACTTTTTTGTCTTTGAAGCGTTCGGGATACGCCAAGAGGGCAGCTAGACCCGCGGCTCCTGCTCCTTCGACGACGGTTTTCTCGATCGATACCAGCAAGCTGATCGCGTTCTCGATGGCGGAGTCGTCGATCAGCAGAATATCGTTCACCAACTCGGCGATGATCGCTCGAGTTAAGCGACCTACGTTTCGAACGGCGATACCTTCGGCGATCGTACGCTCTGCAAAAGTAGGAGTAGTGCCTTTGATCGCGGCATACATGCTCGGGAAAGCGCGCGTCTGCACGCCCATGAGTTCAATATTGGGCTGCATAGCTTTAGCGGCAACCGCCATGCCGGCGAGTAGTCCGCCACCACCGATGGGCACGCAGAGCACTTCAAGCTCCGGCACGTCTTGCAGCATCTCGAGCGCGATCGTGCCTTGACCGGCAATGATCTCTTCGTCGTCGTAGGGGTGTACGAATACGAGATGCTCAGCTGCCGCGATTTCGTGAGCGTGCTGTTCCGCATCAATCAGTTGCGCACCGTGCAGAACGACACGCGCCCCGTGAGCGCGCGTCTGCTGAACTTTATTGAACGGCGTATTCGCCGGCATGACGATCGTCGACGGTATGCCTAAACGACTGGCATGAAACGCAACGCCCTGTGCGTGATTACCGGCGGACATCGCGATGACCCCGCGCCGTCGCTGCTCGTCAGTCAGGCTGCGTAGCTTATTGAGTGCACCGCGCTCCTTGAAGGATGCCGTGAATTGGTGATTCTCGAACTTGAGCCACACTTCGGCACCGGTCAGTGCCGATAGTGTTCGGGAGCGCCGGCAAGGCGTGCGCTCCACTTGATCACCGAGCGCCTTTGCGGCATCTACGATATTTTCAAAGCTGACTGGCATGGCATCATGATACCGTTGCAGCCTGTCTCTGCGCTGCAGACCTTGGCTTTAGTTCCTATCGATGACCGCGTCCTCCGATTCCCGTTTAGCCCGATGGCGTCAGTCGACGCTAGCCCCCTTCGGTCATAAGGTCTTTGCCGTTTTCTGGTGGGCGTCGCTCGTATCTTCGCTCGGCAGTTTGATCCAGACGGTGGGTGCCTCCTGGTTGATGGCGACGATCGCGCCCTCACCGGACCAGGTCGCTCTCGTGCAAACGGCGGGTACCCTGCCGTTCTTCTTCTTGTCGTTGATCGCAGGCGCTTACGCCGATACCCATGATCGTCGATGGGTCATGATTCTTTCGCAGTTATTGATGTTGCTGGCGTCGATCGCATTAGCGGCGTTTGCGATCTTTGGCATTCTCACGCCGATCTGGTTGTTGACCTTCACGTTTTTGATTGGTTGCGGTACGGCGGCATTCGCGCCGGCATGGCAGGCCTCGATTGCGGATCAAGTGCCGCGTGCGCAAATTCCAGCAGCCGTCATGGCTAATGCCGTCGGCTTCAATCTTGCGCGCAGCGTGGGTCCGGCGATTGGCGGTGTCATCGTCGCGGGTGTGGGTGCTGCAGCCGCTTTCGTCATCAATGCGCTCTCGTATATCGGGATGTTGGGTGCATTACTGTGGTGGCGTGCGCCGAAGAGCGAGAACACCTTGCCGCCCGAGCCTCTGTTTGGCGCAATCGCCGCCGGCATTCGTTACGTTCGTCTGTCACCGCACCTGACTGCCATCTTGATTCGTGCGGTGTTGTTCACCGTGCCGATTTCCGCCGTGCCTGCGCTGATGCCAGTCGTCGCGCGCGATCTTCTATCTGGCGGCGCTCCGACCTACGGCATCTTGCTCGGTGGTTTCGGTATCGGTGCGATGATGGGTGCGCTCTCGAGCAGCGCGCTGCGTACGCGATTCTCAAGCGACGCTTTATTGCGCTGGATCTGTGCGGTAGCGACGGTCGCCATGATCATCATCGCGCAAAGTCCGAATGCAATCGTGACTCTGCTTGCGCACGTGCTTGCAGGTTCCGTGTGGACGCTCGGTCTTGCCAATCTCAACATCGCGATGCAGTTGTCATCGCCACGCTGGGTGACGGGCCGCACTTTGGCGTTGTATCAAACCTTTGCTTTCGCGGGTCTCGCGCTCGGCAGTTGGTTGTGGGGACACTTGGCAACCACTTATGGCCTGCGAGAAATATTGACCGTTGCTGGCGTGTCTTCTTTGAGTACGTTTCTCGTTGCGCGGTGGCTACCGGTTTCCATCGCACGCATGGGATCGCTCGATCCGCAAACCGTGCCGATCGTCGATCCGCCGGCCGTCGAGCTTGATCCGGCGTCAGGCCCCATCGTCATCGAGATCGAATATCGAGTATCGGAGCAGAATGCTCGGCAGTTCGTTGCGGTTGCGCATGAGCTCGGTCGTCGTCGACGTCGCGACGGTGCGTATCGATGGTCGCTATGCCAGAGCCTCGATGATCCCGAGGTGTGGACCGAGCGCTTCGAAAGTCCGACCTGGACCGATTATCAGCGACGTTTGACGAGACCCACTCTTGCTGATCGCGAAGTGCGCGAACAACTCACCGCGCTCATCGAAGGGGGGCGAGGGAAAGCGCGACGCTACATCGAGCGGCCCGCCGGCGCATTACCCTTAGGCGGACCCGCCTCGCGCGATGAACCGTTAGACGATACCGTTAGTCACGGTTGACGGCGTCGATATCGCTGCCCGACATAATTCTTGGCAGAGCGAGAGCGGCAACGGCCGCCAGTACGAGCAGCGGCGCGATCATCACCGTAAAAGACCATTGCCAGCCCGCTGATTGCACAACGAGCGGGACGAGTGCGGGAAATAGGGCAAAGCCCGCACTGAGTGGCGCCGAGCCGCAGACAGCGTAGGCGGTGGTGCGCATGCGGGTCGGGAATAGGTCTGTCAGCAGCGCGCCCACCACGGCATTACTGCCATAAAAGAAGGCACCGGTGAGACCAAACAGCGCGAGATCCTGCCAGCGTTCTTGCGGCAACCACATGAGCGCCACGAGTGCTGCGGCACCCAGCAAAGTCCACAGCGCGAAGGTGTCACGCCTCGGCATCCAGTACTCACCCACGTAAGCGGCGGCGAGATAGCCAAAGATGGCGATGCCGTTAGAGAGTCCGACGAGTTGCGCTGCTTCCGATTGGCTGTAACCGCGCACTTCCATGAAATAAGTCGGAAAGAAGAAAGCAGTGCCTGCATATGCGCAGCCGAAGGCAAAAAACAGCACGATCGAGGCGATCGAGCGTCGGCGATAGTGAGTCGAGAACATTTCGCGCAACAAGCTCCAATCGATGAGCGCTGCACGCTCGTTCGAGCGCGTGGCTGCGACTTGCTGGAAACGCTCGCTCTCGGGGAGACGCCAGCCAATCAAAAATGCGATCGGTACAACGGCAAAGCCAATGAAGAAGATCGAACGCCAACCGCTGGTTTCCAGTAGCGGCGCCGCGAGCATGGCTGCCAAAAACCAACCTAGCGGATAGCCGCATTGCAACACGCCCATCAACATGCCTCGGTGCCGTGTGGGTGCAGACTCGGCAACGTAAGCGGCGGTGATCGGCGCGAGTCCGGCAGCGAGTCCGAACGCGAGGGCGCGTAACCACGTGAGCTGTGTCAGATCTTCAACTAATCCATGTAGTCCCACGAACAAAGCCGACAACGCGAGCAGCGCCGTCAAAGTCCAGCGACGCCCCCAAGTGTCCGCCGCGAGTCCCGCGAAGATCACCATCACCGATGCCGTCATGAAGCCAACGGTGAGGATGAGCCCGACCACATCGAGCCCGACCTGGAACTCGCCCAAGATGCCGGGGATGGCATACCCGAACAAGGATTGATCGAGATTGCTCATCGTCCAAGCAAATACGCTGAAGATGAGGACGCTGATCCAGTGGCTGCTTGAGCCGGTTGTAGTTGTTGTCATGGTGGAAAATACTAACCGCTCTTAAGGGGGCGTGCGATGCAAGAACAACGTCAAGGCGATCCGATGGCCCGCGTGGCGCGCTCGCGCCATGAGTTCGGCGAACACGGGGGCGTGAATCTCTCCATTGAGACCAGCGCCACTTTCACCGTCATGGAAGCCGGCAAGATGCCGGCGATTTTCGAGGGACGTGAAGGACCGGGCGGCGGTTGCTTCCTCTACGGACGTCATTTCAACCCGACGGTCATGGTGCTCGCGCGTCATTTGGCGGCACTCGAGGCGACGGAGAGCGCCTATTGCACGGCAAGCGGCATGGCTGCCATCTCGGGCTCTCTGTTGCATGCCTGTAATCACGGTGACCATATCGTTGCAGGACAAGCTCTGTACGGTGGTACCTGGGCCTTGCTGCATGATTTCTTGCCGAGCAAGGCAGGCATTCAAACTAGTTTTGTCGACTTGTCGGATCTGACTTCGGTCGAGGCAGCATTCACTGACCGCACTCGAGTGCTGTATTGCGAGACGGTATCCAATCCGACTTTGCGAGTCGCTAATTTGCCGGCTCTCGCTCAAATCGCACATCGCCATGGCGCTTTGCTGATCGTCGACAATACTTTTGCGCCGCTCTCCATTTCACCCGCTTTGCACGGCGCCGATGTCGTGATCCACAGTCTCACGAAATTCATTAATGGCGCCTCGGATATCGTTGCGGGTTGCGTTTGTGCGAGCGGAGCGTTTATCGATGGCATGTATGACTTGCACCTCGGTAGTTTGATGTTATTGGGCCCAACGATGGATCCGCGTTCGGCGTATGAAGTGGCGACGCGTTTCCCGAATCTTGGCTTGCGCATGCAAGAGCATGCTCGGCGTGCGATGAGCTGCGCACAACGATTGGAGGCTCTCGGCGCAGCCGTCATTTATCCAGGGCTTGCGACTCACCCCGATCATGAGCTGCACCGAAAATTGGCTAATGTTGGCTATGGTGCCGGCGGTTTGCTGGCCGTGGATCTCGGTAGTGCGGAGCGGGCCAACCGATTCATGGAGCATCTGCAGAACGTCGAGGATTTTGGGTATATGGCGGTGAGCCTCGGTTTCAGCGATACGTTGATGAGCGCGAGCGCATCGAGCACCTCCAGCGAGCTCGATGAGCAGGCGCTGACGCGCGCCGGAATCAGCCCGGGTCTCGTGCGTCTGTCGATCGGCTATACGGGCTTACTGGAAGATCGATTGGCACAGCTTGAGCGTGGCTGGCGAGCGGCGACCGGTTAAGCTTCGAGCTCGCGACGACTCGATACGACGAATCAATCGGAGGAATCAGCGATGGCAATCGAAATGACCCAATCCGTGGAGCGACCGATCGATCGCTGGTTTTCCGCTTACTCGGCGGACCATCAGGATGCGCGCAATCAGCTGTTGCACGTGATTTGCGTCCCCGCGATCGTGTGGTCCGTGATGGCATTGTTGTATGCCATACCGGTTGGTGCCTCATTGCCGGTCGGTAGCGTGGCGTGGATTGCCGCGATCGTCACCATGGGTTTTTGGCTGCGCTTGTCGCTGCCCCTTGGTGTCGGCGCGGCGATTTGTATGTTCGTCAGTTTGGGTATTACCGATTACGTTCATGCCATGTTCGGGGTTGCGGCGCTCGCTGTGTCGGCGGTCGGTGTTTTCATTATCGCGTGGATCGGACAATTCATCGGTCACGCTTACGAAGGCAAACGCCCCAGCTTTTTTACGGATCTCGTTTATCTTTTGATCGGGCCAATTTGGGTGCTCGGCAAGTTCTATCGGCGTCAATCCTGGCGCTTTTGACTCATCGCTAGCTTGTTAGGTGACTTCATGACGTTGAGACCATTCTTAGTGGCCGCCGTAGTGATGGCGACCGTGCTGACCTCGGCAGCCGCTCGTGCCGATGATTCTCTGTTCAAGTTCATCGAGTCGCGTCGCGCTGCTGATCGTGCGGCCGCGCTCGATCTTTGGAACTGGGCCGAGGTCGGCTATCAGGAGGAGCAGAGTAGCGCGCGCTTACAAAAGGAATTGCGCGAAGCAGGCTTTCGTATCACCGCGGGCGTAGCGGATATGCCGACCGCATTCGTTGCCGAATACGGCAGTGGCCAGCCTGTCATTGCGATTCTCGCGGAGATGGATGCGCTGCCCGGCGTATCTCAGGCGGCAGTGCCTGAGCGCTCACCACTGCGGGGGCGTATCTCGGGACATGCTTGCGGACATCACCTTTTTGGTGCCGGCTCCACATCGGCAGCGATCGCCGTCAAGCATTGGCTGCAGACCCAGCGTCGCAGCGGGACGATTCGTCTTTATGGCACGCCTGCTGAGGAAGGCGGTGCCGGCAAGGCGTACATGGTTCGCGCGGGGCTGTTCAACGATGTCGACATCGCGTTGCATTGGCATGCCGGCGATCAAAATATCGTCACGAACGAGCCGACTCTATCGAACAAGAGCGCCAAATTTCGCTTTACGGGGATCGCGGCGCACGCGGCGGGCGCCCCTGATCGGGGTCGTTCGGCACTCGATGGCGTCGAAGCGATGAACTTCATGGCGAACCTGATGCGCGAGCATGTCCCGCAAGATGCGCGCATCCACTACATCATCACCCGCGGTGGTGATGCACCGAACGTCGTTCCGGAGAGTGCTGAGGTTTTCTATTACGTTCGGCATCGCAATCCGATCGTGATGTCAGAAATCTTTGATCGCATCGTAAAGACTTCTGAGGCCGCTGCTATCGGCACCGGTACGAGCGTGACACACGAGGTTATTCACGGCGCATATAGCTTGCTTCCGAACGACACCCTTGCTTCTGTCGTGGATGATCATCTTCGACAGGTCGGTGGCGTGACTTACGACGCGACCGAGCAAGCGTTCGCCGAAAAGCTCTATACGACTCTCGGCAAGACGGCGCTGGCGCTCGGCTCCGAGCGCGAGATTCAGGCTCCAAACTCCCGAGGCGGCTATGGCTCGACCGATGTGGGTGATGTGAGTTGGACCGTGCCGACGATCGGATTTAGAACGGCAACCTGGGTGCCTGGAACGCCGGCGCATTCGTGGCAGGCCGTAGCGGCGGGCGGCATGAGCATTGGCCTGAAGGGCATGGAGAACGCGACGAAGATTCTCACCTTGACGGCGGTACGATTGATGCAAGATGCCGAGTTGATTCGTGCGGCGCGCGTTGAGTTCGAGCAACGTCGAGGCGCCGATTTCAAATACGTCTCGGTGGTCGGCGATCGCAAAACGCCGCTGGATTATCGACGATGAGTTTCGCGTCGATGGTTTCAGGGTTGATGATCCGCGGGCTTCCGGTGTTGGTGGCCGTTGCCGCTGTCGCAACACCCGCTGCGGAGCGTCGTTGGACGTTCACTGTTGATAACGGTACGCCCGCAGGTTACGCCACGATTGACTGCAACCCGCAGGGGCGATGCCGGGGCGAGCTCTTTTTCAAAGATAACGGTCGCGGCCCAGAAATCCGCGAACAGTATCGACTCGCGGCCGATGGCACTTTCGCCGAGTATCGTGCGCAAGGCTCAACCACCTATGGCTCTCGCGTCGATGAGACGTTTCGCCTCACGGGCGGCACGGCGACTTGGCGCTCGACGATCGAGAAGGGCACTGCATCGACAGCCACGGGCAAATTGTATTTGCCACTCAATGGCAGCGTCGCGGCCTATGAGCAATTGCTGCGACTGACCGCAGACGGTCGCTCGTTGAATTTGTTACCCGCCGGTAGCGTGACGCGTCGAACCTTGAAGACGCTGTCGGTGGGCGAGGGCGCGATGGCCCGTGAGATCGATCTCGTTGCGATCAGTGGGATCGGTTTGACGCCTGATTTCATCTGGGCGACTCGGGGTGCCGCGCCTGAGTTTTTCGCCTTAATCGAGCCCGGATATCTCGCGCAACTGCCTAAAGGCTATGAGGCTGAAGAGGCACGCCTCGCCAAGGTGCAGGCCGAGGCGGAGACGGAGTTGCTGGCGACCATGACGGCCCGACTCGCAAGCCCGATGGGCGGATTAAGCGTGATTCGCAATGCGCGAATCTTTGACGCAGAGCGAGCTGCCTTGCGTGAAGGTCGTCACGACGTCTACATCCTTCGTGGGCGTATCGTGTCCATTCAGCCTACGGGTGATGGCATGCGGGGCCTACCTGTGGTGCGTAGTCTCGATGCCGAAGGCCGTGTTTTATTACCGGGACTCTTCGACATGCACGCCCACGTGGGTCGTTGGGAAGGTGGTTTGAATCTCGCCACCGGCGTGACGACCGTGCGTGACATGGGTAACGATAACGCGACGCTGCAGCGCATCATCGATGAAACGGCAGAGGGGAGGGTGTTCGGCCCCCAGATCGTGCCGACAGGATTTCTCGAAGGCGAAAGTCCTTACTCCGCGCGCAGTGGTTTCGTGATCGAGACGCTTGATGAGGCCAAAGCGGCTGTTGATTGGTATGCCGCTCACGGCTATCCGCAAATCAAGATCTACAACAGCTTTCCCCGCACGCACTTGCGTGAGACGGTTGAATACGCTCATTCACGTGGTCTGAAAGTGAGCGGCCACGTTCCGGCATTCATGCGAGCCAGTCAGGTTGTTGAAGCCGGTTTCGATGAGCTTAATCACATCAATCAGGTGGTTCTGAATTTCCTGATGGATGACAAGACCGACACCCGAACGCTGCAGCGTTTTTATTTGCCGGCAGAGAAGACGGCCGATATCGACTTCGAAGGCGATGAGGTGGGGCGTTTCGTTCAATTACTCAAAGATCGCCATGTAGTCGTCGACCCAACTTTGACCACGTTCGACTTTCTCAGGCAGCGCGATGGCGAAATCTCTCAGGCTTTTGCTGCCGTCCTCGACCATATGCCCGCCAATGTGCAGCGCAGTCGCTTAAGTGGCGGAATGGAGATTCCGAACGAGCGAGTGCATGCGCTATATAACCGCTCCTATGCCCGCATGATCGACTTTGTCGGTCAGATGCATCGCGCCGGTGTGCCGCTATTAGCAGGAACCGACGAAATGGCTGGATTCACATTGCAGCGCGAACTCGAGCTCTATGTGCAGGCGGGTATCTCGCCAGCTGAGGTCCTCAAGATCGCAACCTGGAACGGTGCGAAGTATTCGGGCGTCCTTGCCGATCGAGGTAGCATCGAAGTTGGCAAGTTAGCCGATCTCGCGTTGGTCGATGGCGATCCGACGACTGACATCACGGCGCTACGCCGAATGTCGCTAGTCATCACGCAAGGGCGCAGCATCGACCCATCACGGGTTTTCACCGAGCTTGGCATTAGGCCATTCGTATCGACCTCGCCGCATTGGGAGACGAGTCTGCAGTGACGGAGTTCGACTTCAGTCGAATTCCTGATGCGCCACCCTCAGTGTTTGTGGCGCCACTGAAGCGCCCGAGTCACGTGGGTGAAGACTGGCTCGAGTTACAGCAACGCCGCTACGACGCCGATCAACATCAGCTGTGGGACGAGCTGTTTGCGCGTCAATTGCGCTTGCTACCGGGACGCGCTTGTCAGGCGTTCATGGATGGGCTCGAGCGCCTCGATCTCGGTCGTGGTGGTGTCCCGTCGTTTGATCGCATCAACGAATCGTTACGACCTCTGACGGGTTGGCAGATCGTGCCGGTGCCGATGTTGATTCCGGATGCCGTGTTTTTTTATCACTTGGCGAATCGACGATTTCCGGCAGGCAACTTTATTCGCCGGCGCGATCAATTCGACTACATCCAAGAGCCCGACGTTTTTCACGATGTATTCGGTCATGTGCCGTTGCTCACCGATCCGGTGTTCGCCGACTACATGGCTGCCTACGGACGTGCGGGATGGAAGGCGCTTAAGTACAACCGTCTAAAGGCGTTGAGCGCCCTCTATTGGTACACGGTGGAGTTCGGCCTAATTCGCGAGAGCGGCGCACTGAGAATCTATGGCGCGGGCATTCTGTCTGGCCCTACCGAGACACGCTTCTCGCTCGAAGGGCAATCACCACATCGGATCCACCTCAACGTGGATCGAGTCATGCGCACCGACTACGAGATTTCAGATCTCCAATCGACCTATTTTGTCGTCGAGTCATTCGCGGAGCTGTTTCACATGACGGAACAGCGTGGTTTCGAACCCATCTACGAGTCGATTGCGCCTGGCTTCATCTACGCGAAGACGGCCGCACTCGATACGGATCACATTTACCACCGCGGTACTCAAGAGTATGCATTGCGCGGAGGGCGCGGCTCGAATGCCGAGCCCGTGTAGGCTCTGCATTCACAAAAGCACGAGTCGTTACTTCTTACGAGGCTTGTAAGAATACTTTTGACCAGCAAGCGAGGCTTCGTACATGAGCCCGCCTTTGGCGATGGTGAACACGGCCATGCCTTTGTAGTAGTTGCCGGTGGTCGTAGCATCACGCTTGCCGCCACTCGCTGCCGCAGTTGCGCCGGTGGTGCCGGCCGAGGCGCTGGCCGAGGCGGTGATGGCGATGGCGCCTATGCCTGCTCCGAACGCAAATTCACCTGAGGTGAATTCGTCGAAGGCGCGCTTATCCTGCAGAAAAACGATCTGGCTATACGCTTGACCGCCTGCCTGAAAGCCAACACTGATCTGCGACATCGATACGTCGCCGACGTAGTTGCCTTTCTCATACACGCGGCCTGAGCCGCCGGCTCCGCCGATGCCAAGCCCCGCCTTTCCAATGGTAGGGAATACGGCGTAGGCATAGCTCTTTTTGAAAAAGTCGGCACTTTCACCGGCGTTCTTGAAGAGCTCGATGGTCTTCGAGTAGTCGTCAGCCCGAGCCTGTCCGACGAGCGCGAACAGCGCGATGAAACCCCAGAAAAATCCACGCGAAAACAACTTCATGGTCGACGAACTCCGTTAACGATTCGATAGCTTGACCGAAAGACGAATGCTAGCGCTTTTGTCGCGAGGTTACACTTCGCCATCGGGGCACTAGCCTCCCACACTCGAGTTGAGACATGACGCAAGCTGATCGGTTCCCGGGCCCCGAATTCGGGATCGTCATGGAAGCCTCTCCCGGCTATACCGCCCGCCTCGCCAAGCAGATTGAAGACCTAGGATTCGACATGCTGCTGTGCCCTGACACACAGAATCTCAGTCCGGATCCGTTCGCGCAGTTGGCACTAGCGGCTCAGACGACGACCCGTCTGCGTCTCGGAACAGGGGTGACCAATCCGGTCACTCGCGATGCGGCCGTGACGGCCTGTGCATTGGCCACGTTGCAAGCGGAGTCGAAGGGTCGTGTGATCTGCGGCATCGGCCGTGGTGATTCATCTGCAGCTCACATTGGTATCCCGAACGGGACGACGAGTCAGTTGCGTACCTTTGTCCAGCGTTTGCAGGCTTACACGCGTGGCGAGACGATCGACCGTAACGGCACTCCGTCAAGACTGCGTTGGTACGACTCGCTGAAGGTCGACCCGGTCGTGGTCGATGTCGCTTGCACGGGTCCGCAAACGATCGCCATGGCAGTGGATGTGGGCGATCGGGTGAGCTTCGCCGTTGGCAGCGCGCCCGAGAGAATTCAATGGGCGATGGATGTTGCTTTGGCTCGACTCAAAGAAACAGGCCGTCCGCGCGACTCACTTCGCATCGGCGCTTACGTGAATTTGGTTTGTGATGAAGATGAGCAGCGAGCCATCAACTTGGGCCGTATGATTTCGGGGATGGTCGCGCACTTTGCGGGCATGAAGAATGCGCCGTTAGACCATCTACCTCAGCAGCTCAAAGACTTGGCCGCACAGATGCAGACCGGGTATGACATGAAGCATCACGCCCAAGAAGAGGGCAGTCATCTCAAAGGTGTGCCCGACGAGTTCGTCGACTGGTTCTCGATCTGCGGTTCGCCGGCCAAATGCCGAGCGCGTTTGGGTGTGTTGCTCGATATGGGGCTCGATCATGTTTATCAGCTCGGTGGTTCACCGGTGCCACATCCGCACGGTGCGCGACAGGAAGCGATGGTGCAGCAAGCCAAGCTATATGCCACCGAGGTGATCCCGCATTTTCGTAAGCGCAGTTAGCGCTTCGACCGCAAGGCTCTCGCTCAGCCGATCGCGTCGAGCACTTCGAGACTGACGCGTTCGGCTGATTCGAAAGCCGCTTCCATGCCGCGCGCGGCGATGGCGGTGTGTTCTCCGCAGAAGAAGAGTCGTTGGTGTGCTTTGGCGAGCTGACTCGCAAACGCGACTTGCCCGGGCTTGAAGATCGCCCACGTGCCTGCGGCATGCGGATCGCGCTCCCAAGAGTGTACAGCGGCGACTTCCAGCGTGCCGCGTGCGGCCGGGCGGAGACGTTCGATATCTTCGATAACGAGACGAGCTGCGTCGGCTTCACTTTGGCGATCGAGAAAACGCGCGTTCGCCGCGCTGCACCACACTGTGAGACTCGTGACGGTTTTGTGATCTTGTGGATCACGATTGGCGAGCACTGATCCGGCGAGTCCATCCGTCCAGAAGGCAGGACTTAAGCCATCCTCTTCCCAGAACGGTTTGCGCGGTAGCAAATGAATTTGCGTGATCGGTTTGGCGCCCAAAGTTTGGATGCTGCGATTTTGCAAAGGCGGAGGTAGCGGATCAAGATGCACATGTCGCAGAGTCGTAAACGGCATAGAGCTCACCACAGCTCGTGCATGGTGTCGTGATCCGTCGAGGCAACGCACGACGACGCTTTCTTTGCTCTGCTCGATCGATACGACATGTTGACCGAGCAATAGATCGCCGCTCAATCGTTTGGCCATCGCGATCGGGAGTTGTTGATTGCCACCCTCGAAAACGCCGACAAAACGCTCGCCAGCGCTTAGTTGTCGCTGATTGATGCGCTGCCAGTGATCGACGAAGGCGAGCTGCAGAACAGACACATCATGCGATGACTCCGTTCCATACGGCATATTGGTCTCATAGCCGAGACGGATTGCCGCCTCTGACGCGCCGCGCGCACGGAGAAAATCATGGACCGAGATATCAAGATCGGCATGCTGTGGTTGATACCAATTTTCGAGATCTTCAAACGGGCGATATCGACGTAGTACCGAGCGACCCCAAGCGGCAGGGAGTAACGAGCGCTCCTCGCCGGCAAACGGGTTGGCTGGGTGCTGCGCCCAGGTTGCCGGGTTGATGGCCTTACCACCGATGAATGTGACTTGGCTATCGGGGAAAGCGGCATAGCGAGGCGCTTCGTCGCGCAGCGGTACGCCGTAACGCGCACTGGCAGCGATCACGCGTCCATAAGCGCGAGAGACGGTGTTGCCACCCACCTCCGGTTTTCCAGGCAGGTGATCTAGGGTGTAGAGCCGACCGCCGATGCGGCGACGGCCCTCGATGACCGTGACCTTTAACCCCGCCTCTTGGAGTGTGAGTGCGGTCTCTAGACCGGAGAGGCCGGCACCAATGACGATGACGTCAGCATCTGTGGTTGGGTGCAACATAAGACAGACGCTAACATGGCAAACCCGTCGAGTTCGTGAGCTGATCGTGTCGCAACCAAAATCGAATCCATCCGTCGAGTCATCCGTGCTGTCTGCCGACATGGTCGATGGGCTAGCCGCGCTCGTCCGAGTGCCCGTGTTGGATCAGGCAATGGCCGAGCGCATTGCCGGTGGTGCTGCGGCTGCGATCGCCGCTGTGCATGCAAGTTCGCCGGAGGTGGCGCCGGGTGTGACCTTCGAATGTGAGCCTGCAGACTATTTGCGTGAGCTCCAGGCGTTGGCGGCGGAGCCGATGCCGGGAGATGCGTCATGAGTGCGACGTATCCGGCAAGCTTGCTCGATGCCGTTGAGGCATTACGCGCAGGTTCAATCTCGGCGCAGCAACTTGCGATAGCGACACTTGAGCGCGCGCATCGAGCACAAGAGCGCACGAACTGCTTCCTGTCGATCGAGAGCGAATCATTATTGCGAGCGGCTGAGCTTGCCGATCTTGTTTTGACGGAGACCCGTCGGCGCGGCGTGGCACCTATCGGTGCTCTGCAGGGCGTGCCTCTGGCGCACAAAGACATGTTCGGGCGAGGGGGCGCCCTGGTGCGTTATGGCTCGAAAGCGGCGCTCGATCAACCGACGCAGCAGAGGGCGACGGCGACGGCCCGCCTGGAGCAGGCCGGCGCTCTCGAAGTCGGTGCGCTCAACATGGCCGAATTCGCGCTCGGTGCAACCGGTCACAACGCAGCTTATGGCGATTGTCGAAACGCTTGGAACCCAGACTACATTTCTGGTGGTTCTTCGAGCGGCTCTGGCGCTGCGGTTGCCTGTGGTGCGGCCTTTGCGAGTTTGGGTTCGGATACGGGTGGCTCGGTGCGCATTCCGGCCTCGGCTAACGGGCTCGTTGGACTCAAGCCCACGTACGGGCTGATTCCGCGCACGGGCAGTATGAAGCTGTCGCCGTCGATCGATGTGATCGGTCCGATGGCCAGAACCGTGGCGGATCTCGCGGAGATATTGCAGGTCGTGGCAGGCGGTGATGGCGTCGATGCCAATGCGAGTCTGCGGCCCGTTCCCGATTATCGACAAGCGATACGAGCGGGCGTCGAGGGCTTGCGCATCGGAGTTCCATCGAATTATTTCTTTGATGTTGCCAGTGACGAGATCCGGGGTGCGATGGATCGATCGCTGCAAGCACTGCTCGCCGCCGGTGCGCGACGAGTGGATATCTCGGTTCCCGCGGTCGCCGAGATGTCGGAGCTCAGTCGAGCCATCGTTTATTCGGAGGCGACGGCATTGCATGCGCCGTGGTTACGCACACGCGGTGAGCGATATACGGCGCAGGTGAGGGTGCGAGCTTCGACGGGTCTTGCGATCCCAGCTGCGGTGTATCTCGAGGCGCTACAGCTGCGCATACCGTTGCTGCGACGGTTTGTTGGCGACGTGTTCTCGCGCTGCGATGTCTTGCTGACTCCGACCTTGCCTATTTCGGTGCCACGACGCGATGAGACCGATGTGGGTGCCGGTGCGGGCCTGTGGCAGATTTTGAGTCGTCTCGTTCATTGCACGGCGCCCTTCAATTATCTTGGGCTACCGGCGATCACCGTTCCGGCGGGTCTCGATGCGCGCGGTCTGCCGATGGGCGCTCAATTCGTAGCGAGACCTTACGCGGAGTCGACCTTGCTGCGTGTCGCGGCTGAACAGCAGCGCGCCATGCCGCTGCCGGCGCTCGTTATTTAGAGACGAACGCGCCGCGGAAGTAACCGAGTGGCGAGCCCTCGGCGCAAGTGACGCTCTCAACCTCGCCGAAAAAGATGCGATGAGTGCCGACGTCGCTCGTGTCCGACACCCTGCAATCGATCGAGGCGAGTGCTCCCACCAAGTGAGGCATACCGGAGGGGCTGGCCTGTATGCCAAAGCCGCCCGCGGCTAATTGCTGAAATTTATCGGTGTCTCGTGAAGCGAAGAGTTTGGCCAGATCCGTTTGCTCACTGGAGAGCACATTTACCGCAAAGCGCCCCGCTTGGATGATGGCTTGGCAGGTTGTCGACTGGCGATTGAGGCAGGCGAGCAGAGTCGGCGGCTCGAGGGTCACCGAGGCGATGGCGGTGGCCGTAAGCCCCGAGGGTTTTTCCTCCGCCATGGTGGTAACAATCGTCACTCCAGTCAAAAAACGGCTGATGGCATTGCGGTAGGCGGCGGAATCGACAGGCATCGGAGACTCGGTTAGGTACAACTCCGTACATACTGCCTGCTAGGCGAGGATTAGTCTTGTTCCTGCGCGGTGACCTTCTCCCCCTCCGGTTGCCGCGCTGCAGACATAAGCCCCGCCTCGTGCGGGGCTTTTTTTGTATCCTGCCTACGCCCATGACCCCTGAGTTGATCGATACCCTGCCAACCGCGTGGCGCGAGAGCGCCTTGCATGTGCTCTCGTGCAGTGAGTTTGTAGCGGAGAGCCTCGCACGCGACGCTGATCTCGTTGCCGATCTTGCGCGCCATGATGCACTGCATACGGCTCGATCATCACAAGGCAGCGCTTGTTGGCCTGGAGGCAATCCGCTGTCGATGAGTGCTGACGAAGCCACGGCGCAGCGTTGGTTGCGACTCTGGCGTCGTCGCGAGATGGTGCGGATCGCTTGGCGTGATCTCGCAGGGGTTGCCACGCTCGACGACACACTCGCCGATCTTTCTGCATTCGCTGATGACGCGGTACGAGTGGCCGTCGACTATGCGATGCAAGCCATGATTGCGCGCTACGGTGCGCCTTGCTATGCCGATGGTCGATCGATGCCGCTCGTCGTCATCGGCATGGGTAAGCTCGGTGGCCGCGAGCTCAATTTTTCTTCGGATATCGATCTCGTCTTCCTCTTTCCGGAGTATGGCGAGACCCAGCATGCGGCCCCCGTCAGTCACGACGAGTTCTATATTCGGCTTGGGCAGATGTTGCTGCGTTTGCTCTCGTCGACGACGGTGGATGGCTTCGTCTTCCGTGTCGATATGCGCTTAAGACCCTTCGGCGACTCTGGTCCGCTCGCATGTGGTTTCAGCTCTTTCGAAGATTACCTGCTGCAACATGGGCGCGACTGGGAGCGTTACGCTTGGATCAAAGCGCGCGCTATCACGGGTGAGGCGGCTTATCAGGAGCTTTATCAAGAAGCAGTCAGACCCTTCGTCTATCGGCGCTATCTCGATTTTGGTGTCTTCGAAAGTCTGCGAGAGATGAAGCAGCTGATCGAGAAGCAAGTTGCGCGTAAAGATCTCATTGATCACGTGAAGCTGGGTCCGGGCGGGATTCGCGAGATCGAATTCATCGTGCAATCGCTACAGTTGATTCGTGGCGGTCAGGATCGACGATTGCAGAGTCCGCATCTTTTCGAGGTTTTGCCGCGGCTTGGACGAAGCCGTCTGTTGCAACCCCAGATCGTTGAAGGGCTCGACGAGTCGTATCGCTATCTACGCACCCTCGAGAATCGTCTGCAGATGATTCGCGATGCGCAGACCCATACATTGCCTGCCGACGAAGCATCCCAAGCGCGTCTAGCGCGCGCGATGCGAGAGCCTGACTGGGCATCACTGCGCCGGACCTTGGCGGCGCATCTCGCATTCGTGCAACGACAGTTCCAGTCTTTGGTGTTTTCGCCGGTTCAGGAGCGCGAAGAGGCTGCTGCCACTCGCGTGGTGGCGAACGAACTGGGTGCCGTGTGGGATGAGTCGTACGACGTCGCGCAATTGGAGACCTTGCTGCGGCAGCGAGGCTTCGGACAAGCGGCGGAACTCGCGCGATTATTGGCGGATTTTCGTAGTAGCGGCTGGGTCAGGCGACTCGATGCGACAGCGCTGCGTCGTTTGCAGGCTTTGTTGCCGCAAATACTCGGCATGCTCGAAGCCGGTGATGATCATCTCGTCATGCTGCGACGCTTCTTGCGAGTGCTCGAAGCCATTGGCGGTCGCTCCGCCTATTTCGCCTTGCTCAATGAAAATCCGGTCGCGCGCCATCGTTTCGTGACCGTGTGTCGCGGTGGCGATTTTTTAGTCTCGCAATTGGCAGCACACCCACTACTGCTAGACGAGTTATTAGATGAGCGGGCGTTAACCGAGTTGCCGGATCGTGCGGCGCTCGAAGCGGATCTCGAAGATCGTTTGGCTCGTGTCGATGCGAGCGATCCTGAACGTCTGGTCGAGGCGCTGGCCCAGTTCAAGCGCGCGGCGGTCTTCCGCGTTGCGATCGCCGATCTCTCAGGAACACTGCCGCTGATGCGGGTATCTGATCGATTGACCGACATTGCCGAGCTGATCATCGAGAAGGCGATGCAACAGGCTTGGCAACAAATGACTGCGTCTTACGGTGTGCCGACCTGTCGCGAGGATGAATCCTCACCACCTCGTGAAGTTCGAGTATGTGCCATCGGTTACGGCAAGCTCGGTGGCATCGAGCTCGGCTATGGATCGGATCTCGATCTCGTCTTCCTGCACGACTCTGCTGGGCTCGAGCAAGAAACCACCGGTGAGCGACCCATCGATAACCAAATCTTCTTCGTGCGTCTCGCGCAGCGGATCGTGCATATCCTGACCGTGCATTCGGCAGCTGGGCGGCTCTATGAAGTGGACGTACGACTACGCCCGAGTGGTAAGGGCGGTATGTTGATCACACAGATCGACGCTTTCGGTGATTATCAGCGACAGGAAGCGTGGACTTGGGAGCATCAGGCTTTGCTACATGCGCGGTCTGTCGCTGGTTCGCCTGTGCTGCGCAGTCGGTTCGAGGCCGTGCGCCTCGAGATTCTGCGCCACCACGTCAAGCGTGAGTCGCTGCGAGACGAAGTGCGCAACATGCGTGAGCGGATGCGGCGTGAACTCAGCAAGTCACAGGCTGGCGAGTTCGACCTCAAGCAGGATCCCGGTGGTGTCGCCGATATCGAGTTTTTGGCGCAGTACTGGGCTTTACGAGAAGCGGCGCGTCATGAGGCAGTGCTGTTGTTCTCGGACACGATTCGCCAGTTGGAAACACTGGCATCAGGTGATCTTGTGGCCCAGTCGACCGTCGATCAATTGACCTCGGCCTATCGGGCCTATCGTGAGCGGACTCATCACCGCTCATTACGCGATGAGAAGACCGTCGTCGCCGACACCGAGTTTGTTGCCGAACGCGCGGCGGTGACTCGGGTATGGAACGAGACCTTTGGTAGCGGCGTATAATCTCGACATGAGTACGTCGAAGCCATTGTTGCAGCCCAACGCCCAAAATCGCTACGAGGTCACACGGCAGGATCTGCCGCTGTCATGCCCGATGCCGCAGATGTACCTGTGGAATTCGCATCCGCGCGTGTACCTGCCGATCGAGAAGACCGGCTGGGCGAAGTGTCCTTATTGCAGCGCCGAGTACACGCTGCAGCGCTGAGTGCGACTCGGCCTTAGTAAGGCTTGTAGGATTTTTCTTCGACGATGCGCGAGCCCAGCGCAAGGTTGATACGCTTCTTCGCGGCGGCGCGTTGATCGTTCGTCACATAAACGGCGCGGGCCAGTTCGATGAACTTGGCATCGAATTCCCGGGCGCGTTCCTTGTCACGAATGTCATCTTCGATGACCCAGAGCGCTTCGTTGACACGCTGCAACTCTGCCTCGTCAGCGGCCACCTCCGGCACGGCACAGCCACTGTCACGCCAGGTTTTCTCGAGTAGCTCAAGCTCTAATCGCACATTCCGCAATTTCTCGGCATCGTCGATGCGCGCCGCTTTGATGCGCAGGATGGTGATCTTGTCGAGCAATTCGCCAGGCGAAATCGGTACGAGGATGTCTTTCATGGCCGTAATGCTAGCAAGGCATCGAAGCGGCTGCAGACTTCCGTGACTTCGATTAGCTCCATCACGCCGGGCTCCTCGATTTTGGTGTGCCAAGGCAGGGCCTCTGGCGTGGCGTGCCGAAACTTCTCTGCCGCCCGCGGAAAGGCGTCGATGCACCATTCGCGCGAGAGATAAGGGCCACTTCGAGCAGGATTAGTCGCTGCGTAAAGCCCGATGACGGGGGTGCCGACCATGGTTGCCATATGCGCAGGCCCGGTATCTGGCGCAAGTAGCACACGTGCTCGCGCGAGTAAGGCCAGCATCTGCGGTAGCGTGTCTTTACCGACTTGATCGATGACCTCGGGGCAGTGTTGGCGTATCGCATCGGCCATCCCGCGCTCGATCGGCCCCGGTCCGCCGGCGAGGATCACTCGCATGCCGTGTTTTTCGATGGCATGCCGTGCGACAGCTGCGTAACGCTCTGGCAACCAATTACGACGGGTATGACTTGAGCAGGCGCTGATCACGAGCGTTCCTGCTGTCGACGTATCCGTTTCTGGAATGAGTGCCTTCGCATATTCGAGGGCATCGTTCGGTAGCGGTAGATTCCACTCCATGACCTGCTCAGTGATACCGCAGGCTGCGGCGAATCCCATGAAGCTATCGAGCACGTGCTCACGTTGTCGCGGTGCGATCTTTGCGTTCGTGAAGATCCATTGGCCCTCCCGTGCGCGCGATCGATCGAAGCCGAGTTTGCAGCGAGCGGGAATAACGGCAGCGACGAGACTGGCTCGTAGTGAGAGCTGCAGATGCATCAAAAGATCGAAGCGACGACCCTGTAAGGTCTTACGCAGGGCGGCGAGACCTGAAAAACCGGCCCGTTTGTCGACGGTGATAAACTCGATCTCCGGCAACAGGCTCATCAAGCGTGCTTCGGCGCGACCGATGATCCAAGTGAAGCGGGTTTCGGGCCAGGCCTTCTGCAGTGTGCGCAACAGCGGCACGACGTGGCAGGTGTCGCCGATGGCCGACAGCCGCAACAGGCACACGGAGGCGGGCGGCGTGTCGAAGTTCAACATGAGATGTTCCGTCAGGGGGCTTCGATGAGCGAGGGTCAGTCACCGGA
>JACCEC010573771.1_pt1 | contig 26532 bp, 18 predicted proteins | sample 7450121 | NCBI WGS metagenome assembly JACCEC01 (sample SAMN15323455, study PRJNA562643) | freshwater metagenome | isolation source: river surface water | place: USA:Blue River Watershed | collected 2017-08-18 | reverse complement strand
TTTTTGTTATTATTGTTAATGATTACTTGTCTATCTTCTTAGTTAGTTTTAATAATAAATCTGGCACCAGGATAAGTATTTGGTCCATTTTTAACTAATTTCTTTAAAAAATCTATATTAAATTAATTAACAATTTCTGGAAAAGTTAAATTCATAGCGATTTTAATAGGGACACCAACTTCATCAACATCAATAGATGGATCAGGAGTAATGACCGTACGAGCGCTAAAATTAACTCTTTTACCTGTTAAATTACCTCTAACACGTCCTTCTTTTCCCTTCCAACGCTCTTGGACACCCTTTAAATGGCGACCACTTCGTAATTGTTTAGAAGGTTCAATCTTACGATTGTTATTATCAATGAAACTCGCAACATGATATTATAATACTTTTTTCATATCCATTAATGTATTGCTATTTGCATCTTGGTCATTTTCTATTTTCATTTTAATAAGTTTATTCTATTTAATAATATCAATAATCTTATTAGTTAAATCATCCTCACTTCTTTTACCATTCTCAGACTTAATACTTGGTCTAATATGTGGAGGGGGAATAGGAAAATATTCCATAATTAAGTTTTCAGGTCTAAATTTTTAAGGTATAAAACCAAAAGTCATTAAATCTTAATCACTAATTTTTTAAAATAATAGTTGTATGTCTTCTGGCCAAAATTATTTTGGTGTTGTTCCTTCTTCCTTAAACTTTAATTCATAATAATATATTTCAATAAGTTTAATTTTAATTGGTTAAGGTTAATTGCAATGAGGGCAATTTTTAACAGCTTGACATTTTGAAGCAATATGACTAAAATACGCATATCTTTAAGCAGTAGTCTTTTTATTAGGGTTACCCTTAATATTTTTTTATTCTATTTTTGGACGACCACATAAATAACATACACATTGAAGTAATTTGGTAATATAATGTTCTAAGTATTATACTTAGAATATAGGTGCGGCTAATTCAATGTGACCAAAATGCCCACAACAAAGTGAAGCACTTTAATTACATGTTTAACACACATTGCTCAATTCAATATTACCAAGATGGGGATCAAAAATACCCTCAGCAACTGGTTAATTTCCTTAAAATACTTCCGTCTATTTAATTTCAATACGGCTTTCATTTTTAATTTATTCTTTGTCTTTTAAAGAGAATTATATTCCTTCTATTCTTTCAGAATGAAATTAAATTTCTTCATTTTTTGGAATAAGTTTCATATTGTTTTAGTCTATATATATATTCTAAAAATAATAGAGTATTTTTATATAATAAATTATAATAAATATTTAATATATAACTTAAATTATAAATATATGTAATACTATATCAATACATATATATTTAATTATAAATCAAATTTAATTTTTAAATAAAAAAACTAATACTTGCTTAATTATAATTAAAAAAAAACCTTTATATATAAATACATTAATTATATAATTAAATCATCATTTTTTATTAATCATATCATTAATCTCTTTGTCACTAAAACCTCTAATTTTTAATTATTTAATTAAATTTTCTTTTTCTTTTCTCAATTGTAATTTTTCTCTTCTTTCTTGTTCTTTTTCATTTTTTTCATTTATATATAGGTTAAAATATGATTATTGTTCTTTTTTGTCTCCAAGATAAATTCTTGGATTATTTTATTAACCACTCATTAATTCTTAAATATCTTTGAATGTAATAATTGAATATATATTAATATTATGATTATATTACTATGCACAATTACCCATTTAATATCTTTACATTAATATATCAACGCTTTAATAAAACTCCATTATAAATAATTCAATTTTTTACTTTATTAAAAAATAACTATATTTTAAGTTTATTAGATGTGTATTATTATAAATAAATATTTCTTATATTATAAATATATTAATTATATAATTAAATCATCATTTTTTATTCATCATATCGTTAATCTCTTCGTCACTAAAACCTCTAATTTTTAATTATTTAATTAAATTTTCATTTTATCTTCTCAATTGTAAATTTTCTTTTCTCAATTGTAATTTTTCTTTTCTTAATTGTAATATTTCATTTTTTTCATTTATATATGTATTAATATTATGATTATATTATTAAGAACAATTACCCATTTAGTATCTTTACATTAATATATTAACGCTTTAATAAAATTCCATTATAAATATTTTATTATTTTTTAATAAAGTAAAATAATAATATTATATATAAATATTTTTTATATATACATAAATTATTAAAATAAAAGTTTAAAAATAAAAATAATTAAAATGAATACAATTTTAATGGAATTAAATGATGACAGACCAAGTATTTATAATATTGACAATATTTAAAAATATTAAACAAAACAATTATAAGACATAATATAATATATTAATCAAGATAATTAAAAAAAATAAATATAAAAATTATAAGACATACACAACATAATTGATTGTCATGCAAGTATGATTGACAATAATACTAATTTAAAATGAAATGGTTGTTTTTGTAAAAAATAATGTAAATAATGACAATTTAAAAAAATTCAGATTAAGAACTCAATATTAATAATTCTAATTATAAAATATTATAATTAAAAATAATAAAAATAGAATATATACATATGATTATAATAAATCCATAAATTAATGGTATTATAATGAAAACATTAAACTAAATAAATTTTTAATTTTAAATGCTTTATAAATTAAAAATAATCCTTATATGTTTTTAATTTATAAAAAAAAATAAGACATTATGAACACTTGAAACAAAAAAAAATAATATTCAAGATTTATTAGTTTTTTATTATATATTCATAAATTGTTATAATTATTATATTTGTGGTGATACATTATTATAAATATATTTTCCACCAAATAAATCAAATAATGGAATAAGTGTATCTAATTCTTTATCATGTATCATAATTAAATAATTATCAAATTATGTATTATGTTTTGATATATTTAAATATATTTTTTAACTATTGTCTTTACTTTAACCTGATTTTGTAATATCATATATTCCAATTTAAAAATATTTAAATACATATATAATAATGTTTAATAATTGATATGTTTTGTTTATTTTTTATTATTTTTAATGAGAATAAAAATTTTATATAAGTGTTTTGTGTATTTCTTGATTATATTCTTAACCAAGAATATTTTTAAATTACATAAAAAAGTGTTAAATATCATTTACATTTTCTATTTTTAATATAGGAACCAATATAGATAATTAATCATAATCAAGACGCTTGAATGTAGATATTATATCAGATACTGTATAATAATCTTATTCATTTAACATTTTACCTTCTAAACTCAAATTATCTATACCAAGTCCTTCCAATGAATATGGTTAATTTTCCAAAGTTAAAAACGCTTCATTGATATTTTTTTAGAATATTTTATATGGATTTTTAAATAAACCAATAATATCTTTAAATTGTCCTTAGTAAATATCTTATTAATCTTATATATAATTTTCAAGATCTATTTTGTTTATTTCTTTTTTTGTAAATTTGATAAATTTTTCAGAAAATCTAAAATCTTAAACAATTTCATTAATATATAATAGTATAAAATATTACATAATTTATTAATTCATTTTTTATGTATTTGAACCATTACATATATTCAACAAGTCTTTATTACAATCATATACTTTTATTTGCTCAAAAAATTATTATGTTTTTTTATCACTATACATTATTTATGCTATTTTAATTAAACCTTAATAATGTTACATTGTGGTATATTCTCTATTAATAAATTCTTAAATAATTTTGTCTCCAAAATATTTTTTATGTAAAAAATCTTTAAAAATATCATAAGAGTTTGTTAAAATATTAAACTTATCTATTACTAAAACTCTTTAATCTCTTTCCTGATAGTTAATAAAAATTTTAAAATTATCATAACTTTAAAGTTAAATTTTTTAAAAGTTTTTAATTATAATTGGAATAATTATATTGTTTTACATTGATAAGAATTTTCCATCATTATTTTATATAATTTTAATCATACCATCATTAAAATTAATATTATAGAATTCTATAATTGATTAATTGCTTTAATACACTGATTAATTTTTACTGATAGATTTAGATTTAGATTTAGTTTTAGAATTAACATTTTATGCACCTTATTTGCTAATACTTTATGTTATTGATAAATCTTTTTAATATTATTCTGAATTATATTTATTGTCAATAATACCTAATTTATATAATTCTTTAAATATATTTAAATATTCTTTAATAGTATTATCATTACCCAATTTTAATATTTTTTTAGTATATAATTGATATGTATAAATAATTGGAATTTGTTATAAAATACTATTATCTTTGTGTTATATAACAATTTTATAATTTATAACATATGGATAAGGAAGAGGAATAAATAAACCTTTAATTACAAAACCGATTAAAGAATAATTGAAATCGATTACTTAATATTAAATATCTTTGTGAATTCCCAATACAAAAAGTTTATTAATAATATTTTATTCAGAAATGTTTTTACAATTATTATTTGCTATATAAAAAATATTATTTAATATTTTATTAATATCAGTAATTTAACTATAAACCATATTCTAATTATATTTATTGTAAATATAATCAATTTTAACAAATTATTTATTATCATTTGTAATTGTAAATATTGGTTCAAAAATTAAACCTGATTTATATAATAAAAAGTATCGAGAACTATAATTATAATTATATTTAGAACACTATATACTCGGTGTTCCATCTGGCATTTATTCAATTATTATAATTTTCTTAGTACTTTTAGGATTAAAATATTATGTTTTCATTTCAAAAAATGGTATTATTAAGTCATAATTATCTTCAACATATTCACTTTAAATAAATTATTTAAAATTATTGAAACCTTCATAAAGTAAATATTCTCTTTAATAAATCATTAACATTTCATCATCATATTTCCAGTTTTATTATTAAATTTTTTAATCAAAAACATTAAAATATTATTCTATATCATTTATCCTATTTAAAAATTATTTTTCAAATTCATATAATTCTTCGAAACTATTTTTATATTATTCTTATTGTGAAAACCATAATTTAAAATTTTTGTAATTTTCATTTTATCTATAATTTTCATTTTCGTTATTTATAAATACTCTTGATATTTAACCACCATTAACATATATAAATTCCATAATAGTAATACCATTTATAAAACTATCAATTAGTTATTAAACATTTTATATATCTTTATTATCTACTGAATACAACAAACTATTATATAATTTCATTGTAGAATATGTTCCAAATCTAACAAATGTTTATGTTTTTTTACTAATATTACCTGTTCCATCACTTCTAAAACCAGCAACAAATGTACCAGAATTTTAATTAAAAATCTTACCAACTTCTTCTGGGAATAAAGTAAAACGTTAATATTCTGCTTACTGGTCTTCTTAACCTTTGATATATTTAAATTCTCTTTTAAGATTACTTTTTTTAGAAAATTCCGTAATTTTTTATATACTACTATAATCATTATTAGTATTTCCGGTACCTTATTTTCTCAAGAGTGCGTCATAACAATTTTTTTATACATGTTCAGTTTTACCTAATTTTTTAAAACAACAAGGCATACACATATTTTCAGGATGTTTAGAAAATGGCAACAACCCAGCATATTACGACACATCACCTTTTTAACTTAAAATAATCGGTTTTTCATATGGGTCATTTCCATAACATTTCATATTATTATTTTTTAGTTATTCAATTGTCATAGGTATTTAACTTTTAGGACACCAAACTTATGGACATAAATAATTATTAGTATCATGTTTTTCAATACTACTACCGGTTTTAATAAAATTAGTATATCCTTTACGATATTTTTAATTTATAGTTTCCATTGTTTTATTATCAACAACAATTGGTTACCTGTGAAAACTTTAACATTAACGACTATATCTTTCAAACTTAGAAGTATCTTTATAACTAAAAAGTTTAATATCTGCTTATTTCAATTTAGTAATAATATATCTATTGTAATCTTTTTATGATACATCTCCATCCAAAAAATCCATAACTTCATCTTCTGAATCATTGTTTTAAGAATCTTATTTCATTTCTTTAATTTGTTAAAACAATTTATCAAAATTTTAAGATTTTTTATTTGATGAAGAACCATCAAAATCAATATTAATATCTTATAACATATTGTCAAGTGCTTGATTGATTGAAAAATCAAAATTCGCTCTCGATACATTTGTTTATAAAAGTTTTTATTCTAATTAAAAACTACTTGCTTTATCATATTATTATTAATCTATTTGTTTTAATTTTTGTAAGTTTTTATATTTTGGATCAGATAAACTTGATTTAGAAATGAGTATTATAATGTTTTTAATCATTTTTAAAATACTCCTCATATTTTATTAACCAAAAATATCTCCCTTTGCAAAATTTTTATCAACACTAATATTAATCATATGCCCCATAGTGGTTTTTTATTAAAAATTTGAACTACCTTGTCCTTAATTTCCTTGTTTTAATTCTAAAAGTTTTTAATCCATTGTTTTATTATATTCAATAATTGCCTTTTCCCATGTTAAACCAAAATAATCTTATAATTTGTTAATAATATAATCTTTTGATTTTCCATATGACTTAATAATAAATTTTTATAATGCTGCCATATTATCATAATTATCAACGCGTTTATAAAAAAACTTACCCAAATCTTCATCATATACATAAAAATACGGATATAATTTTTAAGATAAATTTAATATCTCATTCATATTAAATGATTTACCTTAAATTTTAATTAAAAAACTCAATGATATAAATTATAATTATGTTGATGTTTAAATCGTATTCATATTAAAAAAGTTTTTATCTAAATAATATAGTCCATATGGACTATACATATCTTTGCTTGATAATATTATATTTACTTCATTTATAAAATTATTAACATTATCAAATGATTCAATAATTTTTTCAAATGTAATTTTGTTAAAATTATTTCCAAATTAATATTCTAATGTATATGAATAATCTTCACTAATTGTTAAAGTAATAAAACTACTTTTATCATAAACAATATCAAAAAAGACTTTAAATTATATATTTTAACCATAATTTGTACCTTTTAGAATATTAAAAGTATATTACTCTCCAATTTATTCTTCTTGTTATTTTAAAAATTATTTTAATCCAGTCCATTCATATATATCTTATAATTCAATACCTTATAATTCCTTTTTTTTAATATTTAATTATTTCAAATTAATTTTGTATTATCTATCAGTTGTTGTTTATAATCTAATATATGGAACATTTTTAGATAATTTAAACAATTTAAATAAGTCTGTCATATTTAATTTATTTTTTTTGGAAATCATTTAAATTCCTTAAACTTTAAATGATATTTTATTAATCCATTCTTAATATTCAATATTTTTGTCTTTTTCTATATCATCGTTTTCTACAACATTTAAAACACTATCAATTTATTTCAAGTATGAAAAATCTTATTTTTTTATTTAAATTATTTCATTAACATAATTTCTAAAATTATTTTTATATTTAAGAAGTTATTCAATTTGTGTATTTAATAAGTCAGGGAGTTTATTCCAATAAAATTTGAATACATAATTATAATATTTTTAAATATTTTCTTAATTAATTGGCATAGACAATTATTATAATTATGTATTATTATTTAATTCGTTCCAATAATCTTCAATCCAAAAAATATCTAATTCTTTTAAATCCACAATATGAGTCAATAATAAATTTCCATAATTATTTTTAAATTTAAAATATTATTATTATTTTGTTTCATTAAATTTAATATCTTCTTATTATAAGTAATACGGGTTTTTGCGATATATCAACTCATAATCCATATTAATAGTTTCTACTAAATTTCTAAATTCATAAAAATTATTTAATTTATATTTTTCTATAATATATTCTAATAATTTTATAGCATCCGATTTGTCAATAAAATCATTTTTATTAAGTTTTAAATTATTGTTTTATATGCTAATTCCTGATTTTGGAATTGATGGCATATTATAATTTCCAAAACTCCAAAGTATATTTAACATTTTTTCAAAATATTCTACTGTAATATTGCTTTATTGTTAAAAAATTCTATCAATAATTATTTACAATATATCAATATCATTTTTACTAAATAATTATGGAAACAATACATATAATTCATTAATATCATTCACTTAAAATGTTTTATCAACATTACCAATATAATAAACTAATTTTTGTAAAAATGTTATTATATTATCGTCTGAAAATATTTCCTAATCTATACTAATAGTTTTAATTATTTTATATGCATTTTTTCCACCAGTGTGTTTTTAATTATAAAAACTATTTTAAGTTTTACCACCTTTAAATGTATATTGTATTATCTCTTTATCATTAATATGACGATTAATAATCATTGCCGCATATAATAATATTATTTTACTTTTTTTAATTAATATAATATAAATTATAAAAGAATTACATATATATATAAATATATATAAAGTTATTTATTATATAAATAATATAAATAATATAAATAATAACAATATTAATATGAATTCTCATAATATAACATTATCTAATTCTTCATTTGAATAATCCGAATCAGAAACATTACCAATGTCATCATAAAATATAAATGAAATGAAAGAAGAGTTGATACCTTCTTCGTCATAAACAAATGATATTTAAAATGACCCAAGTGTTTAGATAATAGTTAATGATTTGTATGAACCAACCAATGTAAAAAACATAGAAAAAATTTAAAAAAGTATTTATGATTTGACCTTTAAAGATATATAAAATTTAATAGAAAATAATTAATCTGATTTATATATGATAGTTATGACCATTATTTAAGTAATAGACGAAATAAAAAAACCAGGAATTTAACTATATCCTGTTTTAAATATTGCTGGTATTGTATCAGTATGGATTTCTAAAAATCTTTTAGTATTATATGCATTTCTTTATGATGATAAAACTGAAAATTTAGAAAAACATGCAATGCCAAAAAGAAGAAAATTCTTCATTTAAATTTTAAAATTGATTTAAATGGGTGCTATTAGTTCATTAGGAATATAACAAATAATTAAATCTAATTTTTAAAATGAAAACATATAAGAAAACAACGATTATTCATTATAATGAAATATATATAAATCATTTAATCATTTCATTTAATCATTTAATCATTTTTTTTACTTTATTCATTACTTATGCTTTATTAAGAACAACATATGCTAAAATAAGAACAATCCATACGCGTTTATACATTACAACTTTGTTATATACAACATTGTCCCATACATGCATAAAACGTTTGAAAAGAAATACTACAACAACAAGCATAAAAACATTTTTATTTGTTGTTGGTACTTTCATTTATTTCATTACAATCAGACCAACAAATAGTAATACAACCCATGATAAAATTTATTATTATGACATCATCATTTCAAATCCTTTTTTAACTTCTTCGGATTTTTTTTGATTTTTTGTATCAACAGGATTTACTTAATTCATTTTTAAAATTATTCTATTAATTTATATAATAAAATATTTTTTTATTTAATATTAATTAAAAATCTAAAATTGATTTTTTTATTTTAAAAAATTATTAATAAATATACAATACAATATATTGTAGAATATACAATACAAAAAAATGAATAAAATTCAATCGATAAATATGTTTAATAAAATTACCAAAATTTAAAGGCATTAATTATTAAAATAAATATTAAAAAAAAATTATAATTAATAATCTTAAAAAATGTAAAAACCAATTATTATATATTAATAAGATTAAACATTGATTTCAACTATAATTATGTTCTCATTTGTGGACACAATAATAAGTTTTTTCTTATATAATTTTTATGAAATTCATAAATGATTTTCACCCTCCACTATTTAAAATAATTCCACAATATGGAGTTGGTTTTTTACTATAATTTTCTTATTTATAAAATCCATTTTTCATAGCTTCTTACTTAATGAATTAAAATATTTTCCAGAATTTTGGAGTATGTGATATTTCGTCACATGCTTGATGTGATACTTCGTGCCATAATACATATGCAGTAGTATTAAAATCACTTAGTGTTCCATCGCTATTTCTTAAACACATAAATATTTCATTTTTATTAATAGTATAACTTGTACTGCTTCCACCGTTTTCAGAAGCTTCACTTAATGAACCACTTTTATAATTATTTTTCAAAAATTTAACTTCTTCTTTATTTGGATAATCTTTTTCTAATATTTAAATTAATTCTAATACCATTTTATTAAATTCTCCTAATCTATCCGCAGCTTTTTGTTTATCGGGTAAGTTTAATACTAAATATTCATTATTATCAATATTACTTTTTACTAAAATAACTTCTTATTTTTATGTTTAAAAATAACTAAATATAAAATATAATACAATAGCAATAATAAACCATTCAAGTAATTATAATTCCATTATTTATATAAAAATTCTTGTTTTATATTGTATTTATATAATAAATCATTTTTATTAAAATTGAAAAAAAATACATATTTATTTATATAAGGAACTTTAATCATTATAGAGTATAAATATTATATATATAATAGTCATTTACCTGTTTTTGATATAAATATGGAAGATTCAAATTAACTTTATACTTATGAAACTTTTAAAAATTATGTTTAATAAAAACAATAAGAATAAGATTAAAAATTAAAATCATTATGGCATAGAAGTCCATAAAGTCCATAAAATTTATTATAATAATAAACAAATGACGAAGATATATATATTCAATGTTTAGATTGGTATTCATTAGATGCCAATTATAAAGATTAATATAGTAGAAATTTCTTAATAAAAGCTTTTGGTGTAGATAAATATGGAAAAAGTTATACTGTTAATATAACAGAATTTAATCCATATATTTTTATCAAACCACCATAAGATCTTAATAATGAACATGAATATGAAAAACTATTAAAAACAATAAGACATTATTTTAATAAAGAAAATAATGACTATTAATCTAAATCGGCACAATAAGTATTTAAAAACATTAAATCTGTTGAAGTTGTTAAAAAAAGAGATCTATTTTATTTTAATGGATTAAAAGAAGAATATTTTTTTAAATTTACTTTTAATACATTTCAACATCTGAAATAATTTAAATATTTTTTCTCAGGAAAAGACGAAAAATTAATTACAGAAATTGACGGTGGTGAAATTACCAACAAAGACTTTAAAGTTTATGAAGGTAACATTGAACCATAGTTAAGATTTATGCATTTAAAAAATATTGTTCCAAGTGGTTGGATTAAACTTCCAGCATTCAAATATTCATATGTTGGTGAATAAAAATATATTCGTTCAAAAACATCATTTGATATTAAAATTAATTATAATGATGTTTAACCATATTCAACTCATGATATGGCACCATTTTTGGTTGCTTCTTATGATATAGAATGTGTTAGTTTGGAAAATCGTTTCCCAATGGCAAAGAAAGACTGGGAAAAAATTATAAATGATTTTACAAATGCTGGACAAAATATTTTGAATTATATTAAAAATGAGTTATATAATCGCATGGATTAAGAATAAGGAATACTTCCTGATAATCAAATAGTTTAAACGGAAATATTTAAGGAAACATTGTTAGATGATATATTATATGCATTTGAACCATAGAATGATAAAAAACAAACAATAGGTGTTATATAAATTGATGATATTCACAGTAAATTTTAATCAATAGAAGATATATAAAATAAAATCATTGAATAATATTAAAAAATTCATAGTTATATTGTCGCTCTGTTATTAAATAAAGAAAAGAAACAAATTTATGAAACTAAACGAAGTTTTGTAAAATTTTTAAATAATACATTTCCTAAAACTATGTTTAGAGGTGATCCTTGTATATAAATAGGAACAACTTTACATATGTATGGATAATAAAAAGTTTAGGACAAATATATATTTACATTAGATACATGTAGTTAAGTTCCGGACACCATTGTATATGCGTTTAAAGATGAAAAAGACATGATATAATCCTGGTCATATTTTATGAAAATTATTGACGCGGATATTATTACAGGTTATAATATTATGGGTTTTGATTTCAAATATATTTATGAACGTTGTGAAGAAATAGGAATTCATTAAATTATTGACGAAAAAGATTATAAATAATCAATTCATAAAGTTATATACAATGAAGTCGTTGATAATCTAAATAAATTAAATTTAAATGATTTTTCATTATATTAACGTAAAGCATCAACAATTAAATCTAAAAATGATTGTGAATATGATGAATTCATGAGTGATGAAAAAAAATTTTAAAATAAGAGTGTATTTGAAATAGTTAAACATACATTAGCAAGTTCTGCTCTTGGAAGCAATGAATGGTATTATATACCATGTATAGGACGTGTTCATATGGATGTAATGAAAATAGTTTAAAAAGATTTTAAACTTGAAAGCTATAAATTAGATAATGTAGCTTTTCATTTTACAGGTGAAAGAAAAGATGATATTACACCTAAATAGATGAATGCGTTCTAATTTTAAACATGTGATAAGAGAGCATTGATTGCTAAATATTGTGTTTAAGATTGTGCATTATGTAATCACCTAATGATTAAATTGGAAATGATTACAAACAATATCGGTATGAGCAATGTATGCTAAGTACCAATTAGTTATTTGTTTCTTCGTGGTCAAAGTATTAAAATTTATAGTTTGGTTGCGGATATTTGTCGTAAATAAGGATATTTAATTAAAGATAAAAGTTATAAAGAAGATTCAGAAGACAAATATGAAGGAGCAATAGTATTTGAACCCAAAATAGGATTATACTTAGATACACCTGTAAGTGTATGTGATTATGGAAGTTTATATCCATCAAGTATGATAGCAGAAAATATATCTCATGATACTCTTATTAAGGAAGATGATATTCATAAATTTGAAAACGAAGGATATAAAATTAACAAAGTTTGCTATGAAGTCAATGGAATACAAGAAACAAAACATTATGTGACACACAATAAAGACGGTGTTAAAATATAAGGTTTAATGCCTATTATTCTTCAAAAATTATTAAAAGAAAGAAAAAATACAAGAAAGAAGATTGGATATTAAACAATAACTCTCAATAATAATTAAAAATATACTGGTCTTTATTCTGTGAATAAAGATAAAACAACTTTTAATGTATATGATGTTGATGATAATAATCAAATTTTAGAAAATGAACCAATAGAAAATATTTAAGATAAAACTGATACTTTTAATGCATTTTAAAAAGGGATTTTAAATTCTCATTAACTTGCTTTAAAAGTATCGGCAAATAGTCTTTATGGATAATGTGGTTCTCGTTTTAGTCCAATAGGACTAATTGATTTGGCGGCAAGTACGACCGCTATTGGAAGATAAATGTTAATATATGCAAAAGAATTTGCTGAAAAACACTTTAATGCTACATGTGTTTATGGGGATAGTGTGTCTCCTGACACACCTATTTTAATTAAATACCCAGATGAAACTATAGATATAGTTCGTATGGATGAAGTCTAAGGAAAATGGGAACCTTATCCAAACTTTTTAAAAGAAGGTGAAGATAAGGAAAAAATAGAAATGCGAAAAAGTGGTATTTAAGTTTGGTCCTGTAATAAATGGACCCCAATAATAAAAATGATTAGGCACAAAACTTAAAAACAAATGTATCGTGTTTAAACACGATAAGGTATAGTTGATGTTACGGAAGACCATTCATTGGCAGACCATTAACATTAATCTATACGACCAGGAGAATGCAAAATTGGAGAAACCAAACTTTTACATGGATTTCCAACTGAATATCCAGAAAGGATTTTAAATCTCCCTGGATATCAATATGGTAATAAAGTTCCTGAAGAAATAAAAAAATGTTCTAAATGCGAAAAAGAATTACCATTAACAATGTTTTACAAAAGTATTATTACAATAAAAGATAATATTTAAAAATATACATCATAATGTAAACTATGTATTAAATAAAAATAATGTGAAACATAAAAACGAAATTATATTGATTAACTTATACGAGAAGTTAAATATTATAATATTCCAGAAAAACCTATTTCAGAAGAAGAGGCCTATGTAATGGGTGCTTTTTATGCAGACGGTTCTTGTGGAGAATATGAATGCCCATCTGGTCTGAAAAGAAGTTGGGCTATTAATAAACAGGATTTAACTCATTTGAATAAATGTAAAAAGTATCTTGAAAAAACAGAAGATAATAATATTGTATAATTTAAGATATTAAATACATTACAATCTTCATAAGTATATAAACTTGTTCCTACTGGAGAAGTTAGATATATGGTTTAAAAATATCGTCCTTTGTTTTATGATAAAGAAGGATACAAAAAGGTTCCAAAACAAATCCTAAATGCTCCTAAAAATATTTAATAATCATTTATGAATGGTTATCTTATGGGAGATGGATATAAAGATTTACTTAAAAAAGATATATATCATTTTTGCTCAAAAGGTAAACTTGGAGCATAAGGATTATATTATTTATGTAAATCTCTTGGAAGAGAAAACATTAATATAACTATATAAGAAAATAAAGAAAATATATATTTTATTAACTAATTATATGAAAATACAAAAATTACAGATTGGACATAAATTAAAAAAATGTTTAAAATTCCTTCACAAGGAATTGTATATGATATAGAAACATTAGAAGGTAAATTTAATGCAGGTGTTGGATAAATGACGATACATTAGACTGACAGTATATTTATTTCCTTCCCCGATCATATTAAACCAGAAATGAGTGATAAATAAAAACTTTAAACTTCTATTGATACTGCGATTTAATTAGAAAAAATGATTAAATCAACTATGAAAGAACCTTAAAATTTAGAATATGAAAAGACATTCTTTCCATTTATATCATTCGCCAAAAAGCGTTATGCTTCTGTCAAATATGAATTTGATATTAACAAGGGTAAGATTGATTGGATGGGTATTATTTTAATTAGAAGAGAAATTCCACAAGTATCAAAAAAAATATATAAAGGAATTTTAGATATAATTTTAAATTAATCTGATGTTGAAAAATCTTATAGAATTAATTAGGCAATCGATTATTTGTAAAAAGAATTAAATAAAATTATAAATGGAGAATATCCTATTGAAGATTTTATTTAAACAAAAACTCTTGCCGCTTCATATAAAAGCACAACAATTGCTCATTATGAATTAGTATAAAAAATTCGAAAGAGAAACCCGGGAGCAAATATATAAATTAATGATAGAATACCATTTGTATTTATTGTAACAGATAATCCAGAAGCTTTGGATAAAGACAGGATTGAAGATCCTGATTATATTTTAGAAAATAAATTATAAATTGATTATAAACATTATATTAAATAAATTATAGCACCACCAATATGTTAAATATTTGCCCTATCATTAGATGTAATATCATTTGAAGAGCAAGAATATTTTGGAGAATATCTACAAGACTATATTGAATATGAACGTTATAGAGAACCGGAAATCGATGATAGAAAAATGTAAGATAAAGTATAAGAAATTAAAGAACGAATTGTAATGAGAACACTTTTTGACCCATATTTATTAGATGAATATTATAATGGAACAACAATTTAATCATTAACAAATTATTAAAAGAGGGGTACAGTTAGACCATAAATTAAATTATCGTCTGAGGAAAAATAAAAATTCTTAGAAAGAGCACCAATATAACCTGAAAAGAAAAAAAAATTAATTAAAAAAGATAAAAAGAAAATTAATTAAGAACCATCGTCATCAACAAATGAATGATTTAATAATACAAATATATTAACTAAATACATTTTAAAAAAATATATTAATATTAAAAATTTTTAATTCATATTCAACGTTATTTATTTCTTAATTTTTTTAATCTATTAATTGAATCCTTGCGTTTATTATTTTCTTTTAATGGTTTTGTTTATTAACTCAGAATGTTTACATCATTTTTTGTATTTGGTTTTTTTTTTATACTTATTCTACGGGTGATGTTTAAGAAAGCATTTTTTATACTGCTTATATGTTCATTTATTCTTAAACTTTACTATTTTAAATATTATTGGCGGCATTTAGTGCTTAAACAACTTATTATTATACTTATTCTACGGGTGCTGTTTAAGAAAGCATTTTTTATACTGCTTATATGTTCATTTATTCTTAAACTTTACTATTTTAAATATTATTAACGGCATTTAGTGCTTAAACAACTTATTATTATACTTATTGGATATTTTAAGGTTATACATTTTTATATTGAGGAGGGAATGGTAGCATAATAGTATTCAAACCGGTTTATTATACAGATACATTAATTGGGTTTTAAACAGGTTAAACTTATGGTTTTTAAATTAATAATACATTATCAATATTTTTTACTTGTTTTTATGTTTATGCTATTTTTAGATAAGCAATAAAATCTTCAATGTTTTTAACTTGTTATACATTTGATACAGTCATTTTATATGATGTTAATCCTGAAATTAATGAATCAACATTAATTTAAATATTTCCTTCCGCATCAACTCCTTCAAATGCTTCTAAAATTGGATTAACAATTTAAACATTTGCACCAACCGCACTGAGAGCAGCTTTGAAATAATTTTTAATTTTGTCTAATTTAACTGCGGCACTCATATTTTTTTCTTACATTGTTCTTTTAACAGTTTATACCATTTATACCATAGATTAGTCTTGTATTTTAGCATCTGGTGCTAAAATCATTAATGCAGAAGATAAATCTTATTAACTCAATATACCAGTTTAGCGATTAACTGTTTATGCCAATTCATATACTTGTTCTTCTGTAAGGGGAATTCCTGTTTTATTATCATATGTAATAACTTATATATTTTATTAACTGAGATCATCATTTGCTAATTCTGGAACAGCAGATGCTGCATCTTGTGGATTTTCATAACTTGCAAAGTTTGTATTATTTAAACTATCATATACCATCAAAAATAAATGAGTACCAATTGGAACATTTTTCAAATATTTAATACATGCTTTTAATAGACATTTATAATGAATAACAAACATAACAAATTTAACCTTATCAACATTTACTCCTTTAATTTTCTTTTAGGTTTCTGATAAAGTTTTTTAGAATGGTTTAATATTAACACATTTAAATTCATCCACTGCTGTTTATACAGAACCTTTTCTGGGAAGTTAAATTTTTTCACCTGTAATCAATTTTGCCAATTCTGATGATGACATTTTAACCGATTTTAGTACATTTGCAGCAGAAGGATATTTTACAGTTAAATCTTATATTGATTTCATAAATATTTTAATAATATAACTTCTTGTATCACCTTAAAATTCTTTAATAGTTGAACCCATTTTCATATATTCACCGTTTTCATCAACTACAATAGTTTTTGTTGGAATATTGCTTTATGTTGAATATCCTTCAAAATTAGTTTTACTAAATGTTGGTAAAGTTTTAGTAAAATCTTATTATGATTAAGTTTAACTTTATTGTGGTTGTACGCCTGCTTATTGTTAAGTTTTTTTAAGAGTTTATTATAGTTTAATAGTTTATTGTAATTCTGCAACACTTGGAGGATTTATTGTGGCGTCTAATTCTTTTTCTTCGGGAGTTAATTCTCTTTCTCCACTTAAAACACCAACAACTTTCTTTGTAATAAATCTGGGTAAATCAGATTAATATGCTTATCGCCCAGATGCTGTTGTAGAAAGACCAGTAAAAAGTTTAATTAGTTCAACTGTGTCTTTTTTAAGTTAATCTACATTTTCTTTAAATTTTTTATCCATATCCATATAAACTTTAATTAGATACATATATTCAATAGTCATTTGAAACATAGTGTATTTGGCAGTTACTTGATTTTTATAAAATGATAATAGTTCTTCTGTTTTATCATTTTCAACACCTAGAAAATTTAATTGTTTTTATACAAGATTAATATTTTTTTTATATTCATTCATTAATTTATTTCTGGATGAGGGGTCAGTTGCGTCTTTTTGATTATCAACAAAATATTTAAAGGCTTTTAATGCTTTGATTTTTTAGTCTTCTGGGATTGTTGTATCGCGAGCAATAATTTTAGTCATAAAATCGTTTGCAATGGAACCTTTTTTACCAATTTTTACATCAGTTAAAGATTTAAGGTCATTCATTAAACCTTCACTTAGAACTCCCTTTGCTCTAACAATATCAGAAGGGTTGAAACTTGCGTCAGTAATAAATGCTTCAACTCTCTTTCCAAAACCTAATCTGGACCATAGTGATGAAAAAAAATCAGTAACAAAATTTCCACCTTCTAAATAAAGAACTTAATCTTGTCCTTGTACTTAGTCTTATAATTCAAGCACTTAGTCTTGTCCTTATACTTAGTCTTCTAATTCAAGCACTTAGTCTTGTCCTTATACTTAGTCTTATAATTCAAGCACTTAGTCTTGTCCTTATACTTAGTCTTATAAGTACAGAACTTAATCGTTTTACATTTACATATTTATAGAAATTTTTATTATTATAATTTTAATATAATAATATAAAAATTTTTTAAAATTATAATTTAATTAATATTGCCAAATATTAATCAATTTGTCATACTTTGTGTCAATTATTATTTTGTTTCACCTAAACGATTATAAATACCACTAATTGCGGTTTTAATAAGATTTTGTTATTGTTTATTTAGAGTTTATATATTTGGTTATACAATTGCGGCGACAGCAGAGTTAATTGAACTTTCAACAGTATCAACAACTGATACATATGAAACCATAGTTTTATAAAGAATAAATTAAGCATAAATATATTAGAATGTCATAATTTAAGAACTTACTGCTTGTTTCAAAATAGAACCAATTGCTAATTTAACTGCACGTTTTTTAACAGGGTCGTATTTCATTTTATTCATTAAGTTTTCAATTTCTATTAATTTTGTTTGATATACATTTGTAATTACTTCTTCAATATTTCCCAATGATGCCCATTTATGTGTTTACATGTATTGTTTAAGGAGACCCAGTTCTTTAAGTTTATTTTAATCCCCTTTAAACATAGTATCAGAAATCATATCATTAAAACGACGAACAACATCGGATTTATCACCTTTTCCTTACATTGATTTCATTAAATCATTAAAATATTTATTTACATCTTGATCATATTTAGCATATGATTCTTTAAGTTTTGTTGAACGATCAAGTTATTCTAAACGAGAAGTTTCGTTACTAATTTCATTAGATACAAAAGAAGTTGAACGCCCTGAATTTGTATATACAGCACTTCCTGGTAAAGTATTCCACATAACAGATGTATTTTTCATAGTTTGTCCAACTGGTCCTTAACCGGTATTAAATGCAAATGGTACATTTTATACTTTTGAATTAGAATTAGAAGTAGGTTTGGTATTGTTTGGTTTAATATATGGTTAAATATCCCTAAATGCAACAGTTTTTCCTGATTTTTTTACAGTATTATTGGGATTATGAATGATGCCTTTCATTGCGGGTACATTTGAAGACATAATTATTTTTGGAATATTTTCTTGCCCAGACATAATTTAAATAATATTTATATTTTTTATATATACAATCAAAAAAATTTTAATTTTAATTATTTAAATAAATTAAGGGTTTTATAAAATAGTAATCATTGTTTTTGTTATTATATTTTTTCAGATAATTTAATAAAAACATGCAAATAGTTCCAAATTGTTCTTTTATTATCATCACTCAATGTTGTCCATTTTGATTTGATTTTGTCAACGATTTACATTAACGAAATATCTTAATGTTCTTATTTTAAAATTTCCTCATAATTTTCATAATTTTCTTATAAAAAGAATTATTCATCTTCTGATTCAATTTTAGTTTTATATTTACTCAATACATGTTCTTCAAAAATATCATGAACAATTTTAGGTTTTACATTTTATATTACATTAAATCCAGATTTAACTAATTTTAAATCATTATCTTCTGGAAAAACTTTTATAACATCATTAATAAATTATTACACTTATTTATTAAAAATTTCATATAAATTAATATTGCTAATTGAAGTCGCCATTGTAATAATGATATTATTTATACTAAAATAATATTTTTTTTTGATTTTATATTAATTGTTGTATCTTTTTTATATAAATAAACGAATTAATAATTATTTTTCAACTTCTTTTAACCGGTGGTCTTATTTCTTCAATATCTTTTGCTCTTTATTAAACCAATGCATCAATATCAATTCCAGATGTAGTTCTTTGTGAAAATTTATCAGATTATTTTGTCATATTTTAAGGATTATCATTTAGTGATTATGCACCTGTAATTGTTTTATCATCATCTTAACCAACAAAAGCAAAACTATGTTTAATTGGTTGCCCATTTGTTCCATTTTTGTCATCACCTATATATGAATATGTATCAGAAAATCCACCAGAATTTTCATTTAATTAAAATACTTCTGGTTCAACATTTTATTGTTAATTTTCACATATACTTTCTAAATATTTAAATACATCACCTCCTTCTAAAAAACTTCCATCAATAAACAAAATCGATGGAACAATTGAAATGAAATTTGGAAATTTATACCCATCTTCTAAAAGAATAATATTAAATGTATCACTTAATCCGTATTTATTAATAATTTCATATATCTTTGAACATTGAGTACATTATTAACTCATAAATAATATATTTTTATCCATATTTATAATAAAAAGTTTTATTGAATTTATTGAATATAAACTTAATATTTATTATTATTTTAACGAATATTGAAATTATATAAAGAAATGTTTATATATAATATTATAATAATTATAATAATTATCTGATTTTATATAAATTTATCTATAATTTTTATATAAAAAATCAACAAAAATGGCGTCATTTAATAAACCAAGTATTAAAAATATTAAAGAGGATAAAACCGATAATAGTATATAATTTACTATACAAGATATTGATTGTAGTTATGTTTCTGGTATAAGAAGACTTATATTAAGTTCTATTCCATTATGGGGAATATTGGGTTATCCACACGAATAAAGAACAATTAAATTTCATAAAAATACTTCAAAAGTAGATAATGAATAAATTTCAAAAACAATTTCTTTAATTCCTTTAAATATGACAGAAGAACAATTAGAAAAATGGAACCCAGAAGATTATGAATTTCATTTAGATGTTTAAAACAAATCAATTAAACAACTTACAATTACAAGTGAAAATATTAAAGTATATAATAAAAAAAATAAAAAATATGAAGAAGATAAAATTAAAAATTAAATATTTCCAATAAGTGAATATAGTAATGAAGGAATATTGATATTACATCTTAATCCAAATTATGAAGAACTTGAAAATGGAGAACATTTACATTTTACAGCATAACCAATAATTGGCAATGGTATTAAAAATGCATCATTTTAATAATAACGAGCATATTATAAAAACACATTAGATGAATCAAAAATTTAATAAAAAAGAAAAGAATTGGACGAAGAAATAAAACAAAATCTATAAAACAAAGATAAAATATTAAATAATTTTGAAACTTTATAAAAATATAGATATTATATAATGAATGAATACGAAGATGCAACAAGTTTTGATTTTACAATAGAATCATATTCAACTACATTAAAACCATAATATTTTATGAAAAAAGGATTAGAATTATTATATAATTTGGTTGATAATGCATTAAATACTTTTGAATATTAGATTGAAAATTCCAAAAAAATAAAAGTAATATCAGAACAAGAAACAACATATACATTACCAAATATTATCTAAAAACATTTGGTATAAAAATATATTAGACCATAAAAATCAATTAGTATTTTAAAAGGTAATAAATTAAATTATACAGGATTACATATTGTATATTAATTAGAACATTTTATGGTTTAAGATTATATTTTTGAAAATGATATTAATCAAGAAGAGTTTGTATAATTTATTACAGACGAATTGGATGATATTAAAAAATTAATTTTAAATTTATAAAATATGTGGGAAAAAATATCTTCTTGATTAAACATAATAATTATTTTAAAAATTTTTTAATATTATAATTATAATTTATAATATAAAATTAAAAAGTATAATAAATATTTCAACATATAATGGCAGAAACAGATTTTATTATTGATGATCTTCTGATTGGAGTTGAACAAGAATAAACCATTCTTGAACAAGAAGTAAAACAAGATGCGTTTCCAGAAATAGAAAAACTTAAAATAAATTTAGAAGATTTAATTACTGAAAAAAGTAGAGTCAGTAAAGATTTTCTAATCAATATGATGGTTGAATCTTATATGTAATCAAAGTATGATAGTTCAGATATAAACAATAATAGTGAATTATAACATATTGGTAATATTAATATATTAAAATAAATTAATTAAAATATTTTTCAAAATGGTCACTATGCCCCTATTGTTGAATTAGATAAATATGTATTCACAGAAACATTAGCAGATCCAATACCTAAATAATTTGAAAAAGTTGATATCATTTAAAGAAGTTATAAATAATGGTTTAGTGACTTTTCAAATTTATTTAACAATAGACAAAATTTATCACCCGCTGATTTGAAAAAAGAATTTTATAAATTATTTTAAAATTATTCATATCCTAATTCAAAAAATAATAAAGATATAACTCCGACACTTTTGAATTAAAATGTATTTTATAAAAATGATAATAGTTTAATTAGAGTGCTTGGTTAAGTATATGATGATAAGAAAAAACTTCTTTTTAATGCTGGATAATAATTATTCATTGATGGATTTTATAAAATGTCATACGATACAGTTGATTCTCCTGAATTATATTCTTTTAAAACAGAAGATTATATTTCATATTTGAAATCACTAAAATCTAATTAAGATATTCAATGTTTTTATAATGGCGGTATTGAATATTTTAGAGTATCAAAAACATCTGATAAAGAAATAACATTAGAATATAAATAAAATACAGAAACATAAATCACTTTAAATTTAAAGGGTGAATAATAATTTGAATGTTTCCCAGTATATAAAGACTTTGACTATGGAAAATTATTTTGTAAAAATACAGAAATCAAAATCATTAATGATAATTATATACCATTAAAGAATTTTTATAATATTTTTATTCCAGATTATGTTTAAATGATATATATTATTTTTTCAAAACATTAACCCAATAGTATTGAAGAATTTTTATTATATACATATTAATATTAAATTTATTTGGATTAATCTGATGCCAATTATGAACAAATCCCCCTATTAAAATTATTATTATCATAAATAAATAAAAGTGAAGATAAAACATAAAAAAAATAAGATAAAGATAAAAGTCCGATCAAAGATTTTGCTGAAAATTTTAAATTCTTATACGACAGAGAAATAACACAATATGATAAATATATTCAAATAAATATTGATGAAATAATTAAGAATTATAAAACTTAGTTATTAAAAATATAATAATCAAAATTACCAAAAACTATTGAAGGAAAATATCCAGAATTACCAGAAAAAATTTTACCAAAGAACGAAGATTAAAAGAAACCAAATGTTAATTCTTTTGGAGGATTTTAAATGTTTTACAATGAAGAAAAATAATAATACAATATATCTAATTATATTGATACATTAATCAATACTGTTCCCAAATAAGATTATAATAATTTTAATGAAGGATTAATGATGCTTAAAAAATTAGTATCACAATCTAAGTAATAAATGGAATCAATTGTTTAACATATTATAGACTAAGATTAATTTTAAACATATCTTGATAAAAGAAATACTTCTGATAGTGAAATTATGTAACGATAATAGTAATCTAAATAATATAATTTTAATGAAATATTGGACCCAAATTTAGAATACGAATAATTAATATAAAATAATATGGAAGGTATTGCGGGAGACACTGCTCCATATGGTTCTCTTGAAAATTCAATTAAAAGATCTAATGACATGGAATATTAAAAATTATAAGTAAAATATGTAAAATATATATAACAATTTAATGCGTTGGAAAACAGTTTTGGTATTGAATTTAATAATAATGATATTGATATGATATTATAATTTGTTTCCAAAAATAAGACAGCGTAAGATATTACTTTAACTATTGAAAAAAATAAAGAAAAAATGACAAAATTATATAAAAAGAAATCAGCAAAAGAATAAGAATTATTAAAAGAATTATTAATATCTGTCAAAAAATTATAATTATAATATGATTATTAAAATATTATATAAATGGGTTCGTATATGGGATTATTATATTATTATAAATATTAATATTTTACATCAATTAATGTTTAATAAAATATTTCAAAATATTTTACATTATAATAATAAACTTCTTAATTAAAATTTAAATAATAATCATTTTAAAAATTCTTATCATTTTTGATATACAATGTATTTGAATAATATAATTAATATATATAATCTCTCGAATAAGAATAAATTTATAAAGATTTGATTTTTTATTAAAAAATACAATCTTCTATGATTAAAAATATTATTTAAAGAGCATTATAATACGAAAAGAAAAAATAACTTTTGAGTTAAGATAATGTAATTTTATCATTTCCAGGTTTCTTACCATTATTAAAACTCAATGCTAAAATTATTAAAGAAAATGAATAATTATTACCAATAATATAATTATAATATTTATATAATTAACAAATTTAATAACTTTAATATGGTATTATTTAACATAAATTAATACAAAATACTATTAATTTTAATAATTATTTTCAAAATAATATCAATATTCAATAACTTTAAAATAAATACATTTAAAACCAAAATATTTTCAAATAAATATTTTTCTAATCTTTAACTTTATAATATTTAGTAAATACAGAATATAATGAAATCAAAATTACACAAGACACAATAAAATAATAAAATGCAAAATTTGTAAAGATAATATACAATTAACCTCAAATAAAAAATTTAAATAAGAAAGAATTAACATATACAACATAATAATTAGATTAATAATTATAAACAGTATAACAATATAAAAATATTTATGAAACATTTTTCTTATAAAATTCAATATTAAATAAATAACAAATAGATATTTTGTTTGAAAATTTAATATCATATAACAATAATTATAATGTCAAACAATTTGTAAGTTAAAAAATTCCATATTATATTGGTAGAATAAATCATTAAATTATTAGAAATGAATCAAACTAAATTTATATTAGAGATAAAACATTTTCAGTTTAAACAAAATAAATGATTAATGTATTACAAGAATAAGAACCAATTAATAAATTTTTAATAGCAAACAAGGAAATATTGACAAAAAATACATAAAATAGTCAAGTTTATGATACAAAATATATCAAAATGATAAGAAATTATAAAATATCTTAATATAATTAACAAAGTATGGAATCATTGCTATATATATTAAACATTTTAATTTAAATTATTAATTAACCTATATTACAAGATAAATAAAATAAAGATACAAATGAACCAGTTTATTAAGATATTTTATCTTTAAAACCTAAATTATAATCAAGTAAAATTCATGGTTAATTTATATTATTTGTTTTATCAAATCTAAATTAATATTTACAAAATAATAATGATAAGGGATTATAGGAATACAGAAATCAATAAGTTGAATCTGCGAGAGCTGAAAAAATGAAAGCTTATTAAAATATTCCAAAAGAACAACAAATGATATTAAATAAAATGATTGAATTAGGTATGACTACAATTGATGACATTGTGTATCAGTATAAAGATACAAATATTGATAATTCAGATAAAGGAGATTTTGATATTGAAAAAGAATATCAATAACAAAAAGAAACACATAAAAACCCAGATGATTAACATAAATCATACATTGATGATTAAGATTAATAACCAGAAGAAGAAAATGAATTACCTGATGTTGATTATGAAGAAGAAGATATTGGAGAAATATATGAAGATTATTCTAATGATATTGATTGATATTTTATTGTGATTAATGTAATTGTTAAATTGATAGAGATATTAATGGAGCAATTAATATATGTTTAAGAACTTTTGGTAACATATGAAAACTAAAAAAATATGGGTATAGATCAATTTCCCTTAAAAAACCAAAATTTCAATTAATTTGATTTATTTGAAATATTGAAGTTTATTGATCTGTAGATATTCAATCATTAATGATTAATCATTAATCATCAATAATCATAACAGCTTTTATAAAATGTTATAGATTAAAAGAAAAATCTTCTTGTTAAATATTGTTAAAATTTGTATCATAATTATCAGCAGGATTTTTAGTTAAATTAATATTTTAAACTATAACAAATTTTTTTTATTATAATTATAAATTTACAATGTATTCTTTATATGACGAAGAA
>JACCEC011451618.1_pt1 | contig 26535 bp, 32 predicted proteins | sample 7450121 | NCBI WGS metagenome assembly JACCEC01 (sample SAMN15323455, study PRJNA562643) | freshwater metagenome | isolation source: river surface water | place: USA:Blue River Watershed | collected 2017-08-18 | reverse complement strand
CGAACTCGCTTCTAAAAAAGACATAATCAACTATTACGATTTTTCGTATAGTTTGCTTAAAGACGGTGGAGTAAAATCCAAAATCATTAAGAAGTATTTGCCTCTCATTAATCAGCAAGTTAATCGCTACTTGCAAATGATGGACTTCTACATTAACTTTACTCTTGATGAGGAATTTAATGAAACCGTCCAGTCACCCATTCATGAAGATTTTTCTTATGCTTCTTTTAGTGAAGGGGAAAAGCAAAGAATAGATCTTGCTTTACTTTTTACTTGGAGAGAAGTTGCTAAGTTCAAAAATTCCACCAATACTAATCTTTTAATTTTGGATGAAATTTTTGATTCTTCATTGGATGGATATGGAACAGAAGAGTTTCTTAAGATTATTCGTTATGTGATTAAAGATGCTAATATATTCGTCATCTCTCATAAGACTGGTTTAGAGGACAAATTTGAAAGTGTCATAAAGTTTGAGAAAGTCAAAGGTTTTTCCCGTATGGTAGTCTAATCCATCAAAGAACAATGAATACTCCAAATTGGCAGCACCATTCCAAGAAGGAACAGAAAAGAAAACTTAAACCTCAAGCATTGAGACAAGCAAAGGCAAGACGCCAAGCACTCAAGAAGCGCCTCTCACGGGGCGCTTTTTTACTAAATATTTTTAACTCAATCAAATAAAATGCATTTTAGTAAATTCATCGAAATATCCAATAATATAAGGGAAAATAAAGTCAAGGAATTTGGAGATAGATTAAAAGATCTTCAAAATCGTAGTGCCACTACTGATGTTAAGGCTCAAAAAACTAGCAAATTAGCAAGAGATAGATTTAAAGAATTATCTGATAAAGAAGAAAATTTTAGAAAGGGTGTTGAAGCATTTGCTAAGGCTACTGGAGGAGGGTGACACTTCTCAAAGTGTCTATCTGGAGGTCTTAGCACCTCCTTTTTTTGTATGATACCTGCATACGCAATAAACCCAAATGTCCATTCGCCACGAAATCAAATCTCAACTCGCTAAACTACTTGCCACTGAGGATTTGGTGGTGGAGCATAAGAAAGTATCTACTGCTTGCTTTAATGTCCATACTCGTGTTTTGACTCTTCCTTTGTGGGAAAAGGCAAGTGGTCTTGTGTATGACCTTTTGGTTGGACATGAAGTGGGTCATGCTTTATTCACTCCCGATGAAGATTGGACTGAGAAAGTAAAAGTACCTCCTCAATTTGTAAATATTGTTGAGGATGCCCGAGTAGAAAAATTAATGAAGCGTAAGTATGCAGGTCTTGCAAAAACTTTCTTTAATGGTTATAAAGAACTGAACGAAGAAGATTTCTTTCAAATTGAAGGTGATGATATTTCTACTTTCAATCTTGCTGATCGTGCAAACCTGTTCTTTAAAATTGGAAGTCATGCTTATATTCCCATTGAAGATGGCGAAGAATCGGAAATTATCAACCTGATTTCCTCAACTGAAACTTTTGCTGATGTTTTGATTGCTGCTGAAGAACTCTACAAGTATTGTAAGAAGGAGAAAGAGCAAGAACAAAAAGTTGCCGATTTCGATTCTCATGAAATGAAAGGTGATTCGCAGTCTCCTTCTAATGAAATGGTAGAAACCGATGAATCTTCTTCTGAGCAAGATGGTGAGAGTGATAACTCGCAACCTAGAGAAGATGAAGGTTCTTATGGTGGAACTGCTCAGGGTGATCAAACTCCAGTGAAGTCTTCAGGTGAAGAGAATGAACCTGAAGTTCGCACTGCTGATGCTCTGGAAGAAAAAATTCGTGATCTTGTTAATAATGATTCATATGAAACCATTTATGTTCAAGTTCCTCAACTAAATCTTAATACTATTATTGCCAAGAACTCTGAAGTTCATAAAGAGATTGATACGTCTTTTGTTCATCAGCAGGTTCTTCATATCAATCATGCTAATGATAAAGGATTTGCTCCAGTAAATCTTTACAAAGAATCTGACCTTGAGTTTAAAAAGTTTAAAACTTCTGCTCAGAAAGAAGTTAATTATCTTGTAAAAGAGTTTGAATGTCGTAAGGCAGCAGACCAGTATGCTCGTGCATCAACTTCTCGGACTGGTGTTCTTGATACTGCTCGTCTTCATACTTACAAATATAATGAAGATCTTTTCAAGAAGGTTTCTGTGATTCCTGATGGTAAGAATCACGGTCTTGTATTTGTTCTGGATTGGAGTGGTTCTATGTCAGATGTAATGATTGACACCTGTAAGCAACTCTTCAATCTTGTGTGGTTCTGTAAGAAGGTTTCTATTCCTTTTGAGGTTTATGCTTTTACTAATGAATGGCGTCGTGGAGAATATGATTATGAAAACGATAGGTATATTTCTGCAGATCGTACTCCTCACTACGATAAAAAGGAAAGTCTTCTAGTTGTTGATGAAACTTTCTCAATGATGAACATTCTTACCAGTAAAGTGAGTGGTAAAGAACTTGAGCATCAATTGTTGAACATCTGGCGTCTTGCTCATTGTTTTGGTAGGTCTTATCACTCTCACTATACTTATTCTAATCGGTTGAGTCTTTCTGGAACTCCTTTGAATGAAGCACTGATTTCTCTTCATCAGATTCTCCCTAAGTTCCAAAAAGAAAATAAACTTCAGAAAGTTCAGTGTATTGTTTTGACTGATGGAGAAGCAAATCAACTTGTTTATCATAGAGAAGTTCGTCGTTCTTATTCGGACAAACCGATTCTTGGTACTGGATATGTGTATCCACACAATACGTTTCTTCGTGATAGGAAACTTGGGACTACATATAAAATTGAGCATGGATATCATGCTTTTACAGATACTCTTCTTAGGAACTTGAAAGATAAGTTTTCATCTACAAACTTCATTGGTATTCGTGTTCTTGAAAGTCGGAATGCTCAGCGTTTTATTGGACTTTATCATAAGCAAACTGACAAGCAGTATGATAAAATTCAAAGTGATTGGAAGAAACTGAAGAGTTTCACTATTACCAATTCTGGTTATGATGCTTACTTTGGAATGTCAGCAACTGCACTTGCTCAGGATACTGAGTTTGAAGTTCATGAATGTGCTACCAAGTCTCAAATCAAATCTGCTTTTGTAAAATCTCTTAAGACCAAAAAACTAAATAAAAAAGTTCTTGGTGAATTTATTTCTTTGGTAGCATGAAGCAAAAATTTCCCTTTGATCACGTAGTGAAATATGATACTAAAGAGGTGTGGATTAAATGCTCTAGCAGCATAACTGCTATGAGTATTCCAGCATTAGTTGAAAAGTATTATCCAGGATATTCTGGAAGAATTGCTACACATGATCATCTAGATCAACTACGAAACCAGTTGGCGAACTGACCACTGGGGGCCTTATAGGTCCCCTTTTTCCTTTATAATAACGGAGTTGAAACGAAACAAACCACCCAAAACTATGGCACTTTCTTCAGACTACATTCGCACTTCTCTTCAAGCACTTTATGGTAATAATGTTACTGGAGCTGATATTCGTGCTTGGTGTAATCTAAATGATTCTAATTATCAAACTGTAACTAATAAACTTGCAGAATATAAAATTGGTCGTGGTAAGTGGAATCTTGAAGTGACTCAACAAAAGGTAGAAGAAATCGAACGTACTTATCAAGCACCCGCAGTGGTTCCTCCTGTAGAACAAAATCTCATTCCTGATAAAGATGATACCTTCGTCAAGTTTGGCAATTTTGCTGATGTTAAAAAAATTATTCAGTCCCGTCTTTTTTATCCTACGTTCATTACGGGTCTTTCGGGTAATGGTAAAACGTTCAGTGTGGAGCAAGCGTGTGCTCAACTTAAGCGTGAATTGATTCGTGTAAATATCACAATTGAAACTGATGAAGACGACCTTATCGGGGGGTTCCGCCTTGTTGATGGAAATACTGCTTGGCACAACGGTCCTGTCATTGAGGCACTAGAGCGAGGGGCAATCTTGCTTCTTGACGAAATTGACCTTGCTAGCAACAAAATTCTGTGTCTCCAATCTATCCTTGAGGGTAAAGGTGTTTTCCTGAAGAAGATTGGACGGTGGGTTTCTCCTGCTCCTGGTTTTAATGTTATTGCCACTGCCAACACCAAAGGTAAGGGTAGCGATGATGGTCGCTTCATTGGCACTAACGTTCTCAACGAAGCATTCTTGGAACGTTTCCCTGTGACCTTTGAGCAAGCGTATCCTGCACCTGCAACCGAACAGAAGATTCTTGAAGGTGTTGCTCTGGATCTTGGTGTGGAAGACCGTGATTTTTGCAAGCGCCTTGTAGATTGGGCAGACATTATCCGCAAAACTTTTTATGATGGTGGTATTGAAGAAATTATCAGCACTCGCCGTCTGGTTCATATCATCCGTGCCTACAGTATTTTTCAAGATAAAGCAAAAGCAATTCAAGTGTGTGTAAATCGCTTTGATGATGAAACCAAACAAGCATTTCTTGAACTGTATGATAAGGTTGATGTTGATTTCCAAATGCCTGAGGGTGAGCATGTAACTTACGACCTTGACCAACCCGCTCCATTTTGATAGAATATAAGGAGGTCAATGTGCCTCTTATTTACCCTTTTACTATGAAACACAATGCCTGAAAATTTTGAGAGTACTTATGAAAGTTCTATTCCCAGCACACTTGGAGATAGTTTTATCTCTAGTGCTGTAAGTAACGATACGATTTATTTTTCTAACGCTACTTCGGATCCATATACTTGGACAACTGAGTATGGAACTGTATCTACTGCTTCAGATAAAATTACTTTTAATATTAATATGAGTGAAACTAAAAACCATCTTTGGAAATATAATGAAGATAAAATCTTGAAAGATATTAAGGAATATATCACCAGCACTTATCACGGTCACTACTGTGGAGATGAGGATGGTTACAACGACATCCAAACTATTGATTTGATGGCAGCAAAGAAACTTGCCGCTGGGTTTTGTCAAGCAAACATCCTTAAGTATGGCAGTCGTTATGGTGATAAGGATGGACGTAATAAGCGTGATTTGATGAAAGTCATTCATTATGCTATGCTGCTTCTTCATTTTGATGGGCATTATTCCCGCCAAGACAATGGACTCTCTGAATTTCGCTGATTATTATGAAAATCTCTGATAAAACTCTGACTCTTCTGAAGAACTTTTCTTCTATCAATCAATCTATTCTATTCAAAGAAGGTAATAATCTTCGTACTATTTCTGTGATGAAGAATATTCTTGCAGAAGCAACAATTGAAGAAGAACTTCCAAAAGATTTTGGTATCTATGACTTGAACCAGTTTTTGAATGGTCTTAATCTCCATCAAAATGCTGAATTGGATTTTGAAAATGATGGTTATGTCGTGATCAAAGAAGGAAAATCTCGCTCCAAATATTTCTTTGCTGATCCTAATGTAATTGTTACACCTCCAGATAAAGATATTATTCTACCTTCTGAAGATGTTTGTTTCCTTCTTGATACCAAAGAACTTGATAAACTGCTTAAGGCTGCTGCTGTTTATCAACTTCCTGACCTGTCTGTGGTTGGTGAAGCAGGTGTGGTAAAACTTGTTGTTCGTGATAAGAAGAACGATACTTCTAATGATTTCTCTATAATTGTTGGTGAAACAGATGAAGAATTTATTTTTAACTTTAAAGTAGAAAATATTAAAATTCTTCCTGGTTCTTATGAAGTAGTGATTTCTTCTAAACTTTTGTCACGATTCAAGAATACTGGATTTGATGTGACGTATCATATTGCCATGGAACCCGACTCTACTTTTGGTTAATGAACATCTTTGTGACTTCTCCTTGGCCTGCTGAGAGTGCCATTTGTCTCCCCGACAAGCATATTGTCAAAATGCCCCTAGAGTGCTGTCAGATGCTCTCTATCATTGCCTCTGACAAGTGGGGGTATGGGTACGGCACTCTCCCTAAGGCAGATGGAACCCCCTACAAGACCGAGAAAGGAGCATTCCGCAATCATCCCTGTACCAAGTGGGCAATGGAAAGTATCCACAATGCCTACTGGTTAATTAAGTGGGGATTGAACTTGTCTGATGAATACTGCCTGCGGTATAATAAAACTCACTCCTGTTATAAAACTCTTGTGGATGCATACTATTTGTTTCCCAAAGGAAAGATTACAGAAGTGACTCCATTTGCTCGTGCTATGCCTGAGGAATGGAAGTTTGATGAAACTATTGATACATTTGAAGCATACAAAAGGTATATTGCATCCAAACCTTGGGTGTCTGATAATTACCTCCGTATGCCTGAACGCAAACCTAATTGGGTCTAAATTATGACAAGTGAATTTCTTTTTGTGGAGAAATACCGTCCTCAAGTAATTGATGACTGTATTCTTCCTGATGAAACTAAAAAAACATTTAAGGAGTTTGTAGAGAAGGGAGAGATTCCTAATCTTCTTCTTGCAGGTCCTCCTGGCATTGGTAAAACTACCATTGCAAAAGCATTGTGTAATGAATTGGGGGCAGATTTTTATGTCATCAACGGATCCGACGAAGGACGTTTCTTGGATACTGTACGGAACCAAGCAAAGAACTTCGCTTCGACCGTCTCACTTACGGGATCTTCTAAACACAAAGTCATCATCATCGATGAGGCGGATAACACAGGGAACGATGTACAACTCTTACTACGGGCGAATATTGAGGCATTTTATAACAACTGCCGATTCATCTTCACCTGTAATTACAAAAATAAAATCATTGAACCTCTTCACTCCCGTTGTGCAGTCATTGACTTCACAATCAAAGGAAAGCAACGAGTACAACTTGCAGGGAATTTCTTTCAAAGGTTGCAATTTATCCTCGATCAAGAAAAGATTGAGTATGATCAAAAAGTCGTTGCGGAACTCGTATCCAAGCACTTTCCCGATTTTCGACGTGTTCTAAATGAAATCCAGAGATATTCTACTGGTGGTAAGATTGACTCTGGTATTCTTGCATCTTTCTCTGACGTATCTGTAAATGAACTTGTTAAATCTCTCAAAGAAAAAAACTTCTCAGAGGTCAGAAAGTGGGTGGTCTCTAACTTGGATAACGATGCTTCTCACCTTCTTCGCAGGGTTTATGACGCCTCTTATGATTGCCTTACACCCCAATCTATCCCTGCTGCCGTTCTTGTTATTGCTAAGTATCAATACCAATGTGCGTTCGTGGCTGATCAGGAAATTAACCTCCTAGCAGCACTAACTGAAATTATGGTTGAATGTGAATTTAAATAAAGGAGAAAAAAATGAATGTAAAACTTATTCGTATGTGGTCTGGCGAAGATGTCATTGCAGACCAAGTTGGTGATTTAGAAGATACTATTGTTATCCGCAATCCTATTGTTGCTATTCCCACTGGAAATGGTCAGATGGGATTTGCTCCATGGTCCCCTCTTCTGAAAGATAAAAATATCGATCTTGAAGTTTCTAAGAAGTATATTGTTTATATTTCAGAAGCGCAGGAACAGATTGTAGATAGTTATGTGGATATGTTTTCTGTTATTAAGTCTCCAAGTAAAAAGTTGATTGTTTAATTATGAAGAATCTTAGGCATCAGATTAAATCTCAATGGTATTATGTATTCTGGGGATCTATGGCAGTTGCCGTAATTGGGGGTCAGATTTATGTCGGGTTGGGGTATCGTGAAATGGCAAAGGCATCTAAATCTACTGAAGTTTTTGTGACTTGCGTTACCCCTTACGAAACTCCAACCTTCACCCCTAATAATAAAACGTACAATTTCGAATAACTTTTTATATATTATGAAACTTGATCTTTCTCGTATCAATCTTGAAGAATTTTTTGGTTGTGTAAAAGCAACTAATACAACTCAGATGAAATCCAACGCATTTAAAACGCTTCGCACTTGGTTGCAAGAAAAGTCTTTTGCTAAATGGAGTGATGGGCAACTTGAATATGTTGGCGATTTTAAAGATGGTGTTGATTTTGTCTCCACTGATAAAGTGAATTATGAGATGAAAGGTAAGTTGAAAATGTTTAATAAAAACGGATCTACTCGTGCTGTAGATCTTAAAAACTTTCGTGGAGAAACAAAAGTAGTAGAGAAAACCTTTGACTACATGCTTCTTGTGGATACCGATGCTATGACTTTAGGTATCACTGATTGGGAAACTGTTAAAAAACGAGTATATTTCACACCCAAATCTCCAGTTGCAAAATTTAAACTTCTTCCTGGAGACTTTACTATTCTTGCTTCAAATGTAAAACCTTCAAAGAAAAACATTACTTCTGCACAAATCCTTGATAATCTTTTGGAGATCCTTTGATGAAATCTCTTAAAACTCCATTACGCTACCCAGGCGGTAAGTCCCGTGCTTGTGAAAAGATGGGACCGTACTTTCCAGACCTTCGCAATTATGATGAGTTCCGAGAACCATTTCTTGGTGGAGGAAGTGTTGCGATTTATATCACTAAGAAATATCCCAATCTAGATATTTGGGTGAATGATTTGTACGAACCTCTCGTAAATTTCTGGCAACAACTCCAGATGTTTGGAAATGATTTAAAAAACGAACTGGTTGATTGTAAAACTGCTTACAATACCCCAGATTTGGCAAAAGAATTGTTTCTCAAGTCAAAGGAGCATATCAATGACAAAGATATGTCAAATTTTGATCGTGCTGTGTCTTTCTATATTGTCAATAAATGTAGTTTTAGTGGACTTACAGAAAGTTCATCATTTTCAGCGCAAGCATCTAATTCCAACTTCAGTTTGCGAGGAATTGAAAAGTTGCCCGAATATTCTAAACTAATTGCTAATTGGCGTATAACTAACTATTCCTATGATTATCTAATGGATGGAAACAAAGGTGCTTTTATGTATCTCGATCCTCCTTATGATATTAAGGATAATCTCTATGGGAATAAGGGATCAATGCATAAAGGATTTGATCACGATAAGTTTGCTGCTGATTGCGATTCTAACAATATGGATCAATTGATTAGTTATAATTCTGATCAACTGGTAAAGGATCGGTTTAAAGATTGGAAGACTGGAGAGTTTGATCTTACATATACAATGAGATCAGTTGGCGAATACATGCGAGATCAAAAAACAAGAAAAGAACTGTTGCTATTTAATTATGGAATTGAAGGATTGGTTGAATTCAATTAATTTTACAAAAGAAGATCTTTCGGAAAATATAAGCGAATATTCTCCTTATATTATTAATAAATGTCTGTCTGGTCATATTGATTGTGTTCTTTTTGCAAATGAAATGAATATGAATCATCATCTTAAAAAAGATATGCAATATTCGTTTTATCTAAATAGTCTTAGGAAACGGAAGAGATTTTCTCCCTGGCTCCGAAAAGATAAGATCAAAGATTTAGAATGCATCAAAAAATATTATGGATACAGTAATGAAAAAGCATCCCAAGCTTTGAAACTCCTAAATAAAGAACAACTAGATTTTATTAAACAACGACTTGAAACTGGCGGAACGAAATGACTAACCAAACAATTGAACCTCAAGTAACTTGGTCTCCCGATATGATGGTGGAGGTTATTCTAAATGAACCTGATGATTTTCTTAAGGTTCGTGAAACTTTGACTCGTATCGGAGTTGCATCGAGAAAAGAGAAAAAACTCTATCAAAGTGCTCATATTCTTCATAAGCAGGGTAGATATTATATTACTCACTTTAAAGAACTGTTTGCTCTTGATGGCAAACATGCAAATCTTACTGTAAATGATGTGCAAAGAAGGAATAGAATTATTAGACTTCTTGCTGATTGGGGATTGATTACAGTTGTAAATCAGGATAAGATTTCTGATATTGCACCTCTCAATCAAATTAAAGTTATCGCATATAAAGAAAAGGGCGATTGGGAATTGGAACAGAAGTATAATATTGGCGCTAAAAAAAGAGTTCAAGAAGCAGAATAAATAAGTATGAGACCTTTCGTGCGGTCTCTACAAAAGTCGGAACACCCTAAAAAGAGGTTCGGTTTTACCGATACCTCTTTTTTTCGTTTCTTGTATAATTAGTAATGGATGCCGAAAGGGTCCACACAACACAAACTCGCTTTTAAAGGAGATACTATAATGACTAATCTGATGAAATATCAGGCTGCAGATCTTCCTGCTTTGCTGGAAAGAATTAATCGTAATACGATTGGTATGGATGAATACTTTGATCGTATTTTTAAGATTCACGAAACAACTTCTAACTATCCCCCTTACAACCTAGTTCAAGTTAGCAACGTAGAATCACGACTTGAACTTGCACTTGCTGGATTTAAGAAAAAGGAAGTTTATGTCTATACCCAAGATGGTAAACTGTTTGTTGAAGGTCAGAAGGAAGATAAAGAAACGCAGTCCAACTACCTCCACAAAGGTTTGGCTCAACGGTCATTTACACGTTCCTGGACACTCTCTGATGATACGGAAGTTAGATCAGTTGATTTTGAGGATGGGCTTTTGACTATCACTTTAGGTAGAATTGTTCCAGACCATCATAAGAGAAAAGATTATCTATAAATATAATTGAATATCGTCGGCGCAGGGGAACGAGTGGCAAAATCCACTTGACTTCCCCCTTTTTTCTTGCTAGAATTCTTGAAAGACGCAGAGTATTAATGAGTATAAAATTAGCACTTCTAAAATCTGGAGAAGATGTTATATCAGATGTTCAGGAAATGGTTATTGGAGACAAAGTAGTTGGATACTTCTTCAATAAACCATGTACAGTTAAATTAAGAAAAAACGTAGAAGGAGATTCATCTAAGTTTGAAATTTCTCTTTCTTCTTGGATTCCACTTTCTTCAGATACTAAGGTTCCAGTTACATTAGACTGGGTAATTACTTTGGTAGAACCAATAAAAAAATTGCAATCGCTCTATATAAATGATGTATTAAATCAAAAGGAAAATCAAAATGACAAAGATAATTCTACTGTGTACGAAGGAACTTTTGATCTCCAAAATTGAAGAAGTTGGAGCTGAACTTGGAGAACCAGATTGTAAATTGATTGAACCATTTCTATTGGTTAATGAAGGTTCGCAAATTTCTCTTAGATCTTGGATGTCTGACTATTCAAGTCAAAAAACTTATATGATTCATTCAGATAAAATTTTGACAATTTTTGACCCTAAACCTACACTTATTGAAAAATACGAGGATCTTATTAAATAATGCGTTGGTACACTAATGTAAAATTGATTGGCGATCACATCTATGTTCGGGGATACGAAAATGGAAAACATTTTAAAGACCGTATTGAATATCATCCAACTTTATATCTAAAAACGGATAAGCAATCTAATTATAAAACATTAGATGGACAATTTGTAAAACCTATTAATCCAGGAACAATTAGAGAAACACGAGATTTCATCAAAAAATATAAAGATGTGGAAGGATTTACGGTATATGGAAATGATAATTCCATATATCAGTATATTTCCGACACTTATCCAGAGGATGAAATTCAATTTGATATTAGTAAAATTAAGTTAATTACTCTTGATATTGAGGTTGCATCTGAAAATGGATTTCCAGATGTCAAAAATTGCGATGAAGAAATTCTTCTAATTACAATACAAGATTATACAACTAAAGAAATTATTACTTGGGGATCTAGACCATTTAATAAAAAATTTGATAATTATCATTATATAAAATGTCAAGATGAAAGGCATCTTCTTGATACCTTTATAGATTATTGGTCAAACAATACGCCAGAAGTTATTACTGGATGGAATGTTGAATTTTATGATATTCCATATATTGTCGGTAGAATTAATAGAATTCTAGGAGAGAAAGCAGCAAAACGTCTAACTGCTTGGAATTTCATCCGAGAAAAGCAAATGGAAGTAAGAGGAGAAATTCAAACTACATATGAACTTTCTGGAATTTCAACCTTAGACTATCTGGATCTGTATAAAAAATATTCATTTAAAAATCCAGAGAATTATCGCCTTGATACCGTTGCATATGACGAATTGGGTGATAGGAAATTGGATCATACTGAATATGATACTTTCAAGGAATTTTATACAAAGGATTGGGATACTTTTGTTCAATATAACAAAATTGACGTAGAACTTGTTGATAGGATTGAGGATAAAATTAAATTGATTGAACTTGCCATTACTATGGCATATGACGCAAAAGTTAATTATGAAGATGTCTTTTTTCAAGTTAGAATGTGGGATACGATTATCTACAATTACTTGAGGAAGAAAAATATAGTTGTTCCTGAAAAAGAAACAGGAATTTCTAAGGATGAAAAGTATAAAGGTGCTTATGTAAAAGAACCAATTCCTGGAATTTATGATTGGGTTGTGAGTTTTGACCTTAACTCACTATATCCACATCTTATTATGATGTATAATATTTCCCCAGAAACTCTTCTTGATATTAGACATCCTTCAGCAACTGTAGATAAAATCCTTCAAAAGAATATAGATTTAACTCCATATTCCGAATACGCAGTTTGCGCTAATGGAGCGATGTATAAAAAAGATTCTCGTGGTATGCTTCCAGAACTCATGGAAAAGATGTACAATGAACGTGTAATCTTTAAAAAGAAGATGATTACTGCAAAAAAGCAGTATGAAAAGACTCCAACAAAAGAACTTGAAAAGGAAATTGCTCGGTGTAACAATATTCAGATGGCAAAGAAGATTTCTTTGAACTCTGCTTATGGTGCTATTGGAAATCAATACTTCCGATATTATAAACTTGCAAATGCTGAAGCAATTACTTTTTCTGGGCAGGTTGCAATTCGTTGGATTGAAAATAAAATGAATCAATATTTGAATAAACTTCTTAAGACGGAGGGTGTTGATTATGTTATTGCTTCAGATACTGATTCCATTTATCTTAATATGGGTCCTTTGGTTCAAATTATATTCAAAGAACGAGAGAAAACTACTGAAAGCATCGTTTCTTTCCTTGACAAGGTGTGTCAGGTGGAACTTGAAAAATATATTGAAAGTTCTTACCAAGAATTGGCTGAGTATGTAAATGCTTATGATCAAAAAATGTTCATGAAAAGGGAGAATATCTCGGATCGTGGAATTTGGATTGCAAAAAAGCGATATATTTTGAATGTCTGGGATTCTGAAGGTGTTAGGTATTCCAAACCAAAGTTGAAAATGATGGGAATTGAAGCAATCAAATCTTCAACTCCAGCATTCTGTAGAAAAAAAATTAAAGAAACTTTGGAATTAATTATGGGATCAGATGAAGAGTCTGTAATTAACTTTATTGAACAATGTAGATCCGATTTTAATAAATTGTCACCCGAAGAAATTTCATTCCCTAGAACTGTTACTGATGTAGATAAATTTAGGTCATCCTCTACAATTTATTCTAAAGGAACCCCAATTCACTCTAGAGGTGCTTTGTTATATAATTATTATATCAAAGAAAGAAAACTGACTCAGAAATATTCTCTTATTAAAAATGGAGAAAAAATCAAATATTGCTATTTAAAACTTCCCAATCCCATAAGGGAAAATGTAATAACATTCATTCAAAAGTTTCCAAATGAACTTGAATTGAATAAGTATGTTGATTACGAAACGCAATTTAACAAAACATTTGTTCAACCATTGAAGTCAATTCTTGACGTTATTGGTTGGGAAATAGAAAAAACATCAAATCTTGAATCTTTCTTTGTTTGATGATATACTAGGTTCATTGCTTTATTACTATGGATTTTCTTAAAGAAATTGTAAAAGAAGTTGGTGGTGAATACACCAAACTTGCTTCAGATATTGACGAAACAGAAACTTATGTTGATACGGGTTCATACATTTTTAATGCACTGGTTTCAGGTAGCATATTTGGTGGTGTATCTGGGAATAAGATTACTGCTATTGCTGGAGAGTCTTCTACTGGAAAGACTTTTTTCTCTCTCGCTGTGGTTAAGAACTTTCTTGATTCTAATCCCGATGGTTACTGTCTCTACTTTGACACTGAGGCTGCCATCACTAAATCTCTTCTAGAATCTCGTGGTGTTGATACATCACGTTTAGTTGTCGTTAATGTTGTGACAATTGAAGATTTTCGTGGCAAAGCACTTAAGGCAGTTGATATTTACCTTAAGAAACCCGTAGAAGAACGCAAACCTTGTATGTTTGTGCTAGACTCTCTAGGGATGCTTTCCACTGAGAAAGAAATCACTGATGCACTAAACGACAAGCAAGTTCGTGATATGACCAAATCTCAACTGGTCAAAGGTGCATTCCGAATGCTCACACTCAAACTAGGCCAAGCAAATGTTCCACTCCTTGTCACAAATCATACATACGATGTCATCGGAGCTTACGTACCAACTAAAGAAATGGGAGGAGGTAGCGGACTCAAGTACGCAGCAAGTACGATCATTTATCTCAGCAAAAAGAAAGAAAAGGATGGAACGGAAATCGTTGGAAATATTATCAAAGCTAAGACTGCTAAATCGCGTCTGAGTAAAGAGAATAAAGATGTTGAAATCCGTTTGTATTATGATGAGCGCGGTCTTGATCGTTACTATGGTCTTCTGGAACTTGGTGAGATTGGTGGACTATGGAAGAATGTAGCAGGACGCTATGAAATTGATGGTAAAAAGATCTATGCCAAACAGATTCTTAAAGAACCCGAAGTTTATTTCACTGAAGAAGTAATGCAACAGTTAGATCAAATCGCACGTAAGGAATTTAGTTATGGAGAAAGTTGAGTTTCTAATCCTTAGAAACCTGTTACATAATGAAGAATATGTCCGAAAAGTAATACCATTTATAAAATCTGAATATTTTGAAGATGTAAATCAAAAGATTATATTTGAAGAAATGCTTTCTTTTGTTCAAGAATACAATCAACCAGCAACAAAAGAAGTTCTTTGTATTGAAGTAGAAAAAAGGCAAGATATTAACGATACTTCTTTTAAGGAAATTGTTCATATCATTTCTTCTTTAGATGACGTTCCTACAGAATTTAATTGGTTGATTGATACTACTGAAAAGTGGTGTCGTGATCGTGCCATTTATTTGGCACTCATGGAATCAATTCATATTGCTGATGGTAAGGATGAAAAGAAAAATCGTGATAGCATTCCTTCTATTCTGTCTGATGCTCTTGCTGTAAGTTTTGATACGCACATTGGACACGATTATTTACAAGATTATGAAAAACGATATGAGTCTTATCACAAAAAGGAGGAAAAAATTGAATTTGATCTTGAATACTTTAACAAAATTACCAAAGGTGGTCTCCCTAACAAAACTCTTAATGTCGCTCTTGCTGGTACGGGTGTCGGCAAGTCTCTATTCATGTGCCATGTTGCTAGCTCCGTCTTGCTCCAAGGGAGGAACGTTTTGTACATTACGCTGGAAATGGCAGAAGAACGCATTGCTGAAAGAATTGACGCAAACTTACTGAATGTTCCTATTCAAGATATTACAAATCTCCCAAAACAAATGTTTGAGAGTAAAGTAAATAATCTCTCAAAGAAAACACAAGGTACTTTGATTATCAAAGAATATCCCACTGCATCTGCTCATGCTGGACATTTTAAATCACTTCTTAACGAACTTGCACTTAAGAAGTCATTTAGACCTGATATTATTTTCATTGATTACCTTAATATTTGTTCTTCCTCTAGGTATCGCGGAAATAGCAACATCAATTCTTATACATTCGTCAAAGCAATTGCTGAAGAATTACGAGGACTTGCAGTTGAATTCAACGTACCGATCGTATCTGCTACTCAAACCACTCGTTCAGGTTATGGTAGTAGCGATGTTGAACTTACTGATACTTCTGAATCCTTTGGTCTCCCTGCTACTGCTGATCTTATGTTTGCCCTTATTTCTACTGAAGAGTTGGAAGAGTTGGGACAAATTTTAGTTAAGCAACTTAAAAATCGCTATAATGACCCTACTATTCATAAAAGATTTGTGATTGGTATTGATAGGGCAAAGATGCGTCTATATGATTGCGAACAATCCGCTCAAAATGATATTCTTGACAATAAACAAGAGGAAGAGTATGATTTTGAAGACAGGAAACCCAAAAAAACATTTGAGGGATTTAAGTTTTGATTAATCTCCAAAAAGAAACATTAGAAAACGGATTTATTAAATTTACTATGTCTGAAAATAAAGTTATTGATACCAACAAATATATTGAATTTGTTCGTCAAACTACAAGTCCTGCAAGTAGCGAATTGGCGCAACTTATGTCTAGGATTGTTGAACTTGAAGCATCTACTAATACAGATGTTCCTCGTCTTCTCACCGCTGCACTTGGTATGGGTGCAGAAGCGGGAGAATTTACAGAAGTTGTAAAAAAGATTATTCTTCAAGGAAAACCATATAATGATGAAAGCGTATTTCATATGAAGCGAGAACTCGGTGACATTTGCTGGTATCTTTCTCAAGCATTTATGGCACTTGATACTAACTTTGAAGAGATTCTTCAAATGAACTATGAGAAACTGAGCGCTCGTTATCCTGAAGGAACTTTTGATGTTTATCGCTCCGAAAATCGTGTGGAGGGAGATCTGTGAAACCAATTACGGTTGATGATTATAAAGAACATGCTGGAGAGTTCTTTGAAAAATATCATTTTGTTGCTAAAGAACTTGGTGAAGGAGCAAAAGCAGAAGATATTTTAAAAGTTATGGAATCTCTTGCTTCAGTTATTATGATCAAACGTAAAGAAGAAAAGGTTCCACTTGGATTCAATAAAACGCTGGAGACTGAAAATGAGTAAAGAAAAACAAGTAACAATTAAAATGGATGCTCGTGCAGCAGCAGCAATTCGTCAAGTTTTGTTTGATGCACAGAAGGGATATACTTATGATGAAGTCAGTGTTCCGCCTAGGGTAACTGATATTCGTTCAGTTATTCAAGATATTGATAATAGTATTGGCGCTGTCTTAGGCGTATGATTTAAACCTCCTTCGGGAGGTTTTTTAATAAATAAAAATAAAATGGCATACTCTGCTGGTAGATTATTTTTATTAATAAAAAAGAAATTTAATAATAAAAAAATTAATAAAAATAATGTTTCTATAAAATATAATCCAAGAAGAGATTTTAAGGAAATAATATTTGAATGTGATAGCAGACAGGATTCCAAAGAATTGGTGCAACAATACCTTATTGATTTGGAATTAAAAGAAAAATCGGATTGGGTTTTTTCAAAACTTCCAAGCAGTACATTTACTGGAAATATTATTATCTCTTCAATAATACCAGAAGAGAAGGAAAGAGAAATAAGAATACGATTTAAATTTGCTAGTGGAAGAGAGCAGAAAGATTATAATATCTGGAACTCTTTATTAGACGATACGTTTAAGAGAAAAAAAGAAATAAAAAGAACATCCTCATATGCAGAAGAACTTAGAGTAATCAAAAAAGTAAATCAAAGTATTCAAGAACTTGGTGGTGGGGAACCAGTAAAATTAAAATTTGGAAATAAAGTATATAATAATATTGCTGGATTTGTTGGTGGAATATCTGGAAAAAAAGCAGATTTTGTTATTGTTGATTATGATGGAGAAGAAAAATGTTTTATTTCACACAAAAAAGGGGAGACTGCAAAAGACTTCCAACAGTATGGTGGAATTAGTAGAAACGTTGCTGGAAATTCAATTTATAATCACCCTGAGGTTAAAAGATTTAGAGAAGATCTTGTAAATGGTGAATGGAAAAATAAAGTATTAGATGAAAGAGGTAAGAGTAGAATTTTCAGAAAAATAAAAAGTAACAGTTTGAAAAAGAAATCGGTATTTGGCAAAAAATATGGTTCTAGACACGGACACGATAATGTAAATTATTTTGTTCAGGGGGATCCTACAATTACTAAAAAATCAGACACTATTGTAATAACTTTTCCTAAGATGGTAATGAACGGTAAGTTATCTGGATTGCGTGGTGAATATTCTCCTGTTCTTGGAGCAAGAAAATCATCTGAGGAAGGTAGAGTAATTGATATTAGAGATGATGAAAATACTACAGTATTAAAAGAATTGAGAAATGTGAGAGGTGGATTTTGGACTCAAGGATATATGAAAGGTAGAGGAGTTGTTGATATGGATAAATAAAAATGTTAGGAATATAACATAATAAAAAACACAAAAATAAATATGAAAACCTTCTCTCAATTTGTATCTGAATCTAAAACTTCTCTTGCTACATTTAATGCTAAGAGACTTGGATTGGTACGGAAAAATGGGAGTGATTTTTATAAAATGAATCCTCTTACTGGAGATTTAGAATTCCAGGCAAAAGCAAAAAGACTTCCTTCTGGACAAGTCGGATTGAAATTTTATAATCAAAATGAACTTCCAAACAGAAAAGATCCAAAACAAAATAGAAATATAATAAATCCAAAAGTCCCATCCTCTCAACAAACTAATGCTGAAGAATTTGAAAAAGAATTGAGAGAAAAATATATTAAAAAAGAAATATTCAATGAGGGTGAATGGGTCAAAAGTACTGTTAATGAAAATGTGGGGAAGATTATTCGCAGAGGAACAAATTATCTGATTTGTGTGACAGAAGACAATAATATGTTTAAATCCTGGATCAAAGATGTTATTGAATGGACTGAAGTTTCTGGAGTTCCAGCAAATCAAAGGGAAACTGGAACAGATGCTTTAAGAAAATACGTCATGTCTCTTACGGGAACTAAAGATATTAAGAATTTTATAAATAAGTATAAGGTAAAACGAACATAGGAAAATGCTGTCTCATATTGTATCTGATCTTTACGAAGCATACGTTGAAGAAATTTTGACACCACAATTGGGAAAAAAAACTGAAAAACCATCAGAGGCACCAAAAGCATCTGCTGGTTCTGATTCTTCTGGCGCGTCTTCGGAAAAACGAATTCGTCAAGCGGTTTATGATATTCGCTACAGAGCGAGAAGAGAAGAAATTGAATTGGGACAAGCATTCAATCAGTATATGTCCCATACTTCAATGAATGCTGTTGAGAAAAAAGCAGTAAAAGAAAAACTTGGACTTATCTCTGGATCTGGTTCTTCTCCAGTGAAAGAAGAGTATGTTGATGAAGCGATGCAGTCTAAAAAATTCAAAGTCAGAGTAACTGATAAGAATTCTGGTAAGTCTTATGTTCGTATGGCAACCAGAGAAAAGATTAATTCGCTGAGAGCAAATCCAAATATTTCTTCTGTTGAGATGACTTCATATGGAACTCCATATGAGGGAGAAAAATCAAAAGGTAAAGCAACTGCATCTGTTACTTCTGGTAAAGGACTTGCTAAAAAGGATTTTGATGGTGATGGTAATGTTGAAAGTGGCGCTAAGGAATATCGTGGAGCAGTCCATAATGCAATTCAGCGTAAGAGAGGTCTTAAACCAGATGGAAAAGATACTTCTAGTGTAAAAGAAGGATTTTCTAATTGGAGAAGCGAATTATCTGAAGTCGTTGATGATGATATTGCAAGAGAAACGCAAATTCAAGTAAAAGAAAAAGAAGTAAATAATTATTCTGGAAAAAATAAGTGTATAGAAATTAATCCTAAATTGTCGGAATCTATTGAAAATCTTGGCGGACAATTGATTGAATCTGTAGAACTTTCTGAAGAATATATTGCAGAGTCGGTAAATGTTGCCGCTCAGTATTTCTGTGAGCAAGGACTTAATGAAGTTGGGGTTGATATTCTTATTGAAGAATTGGGTCTTGATGATTTTGTAAGTTTTGTATTTGAAATTAATGATGAAACTATTTCTGAAGCAAGAGCAGGTGGAGTTAAAGTAGAACCAGTAACTGCTGCAGGAAAACCATTTAAGAGTGGAAAACCAACCAAAAAAGGTTTAGAAAGACTCCAAAAACTTAAAGCGGAAAGAAAAGAAAGAGAAGAAAAAGCATCTTCAGAAAAACCATCTGGAATGAAGGCATCTCTTCAGAGACAATCTGCAATTGCAAATGCTAAAAAGCAACAACCCAAGAAAAAGGGTCTATTAGATCGTGTTGCTGGTGCTATTAATAGGGGTATTGAAAGACACAATGCTGCAATGAGTGCTGCAAAAGAAACTGGAAAGACTATTCGTAAAGCAGCTGGAAAAGTTGGTGGTGTTGCAAAAGAAGTTGGTAAAGGAGCATCTGGTGCTGCTAAACTTGCAGGTCACGTAGCTTCTAAAGGTCTTGGTGAAGCAAAGAAGATGAAGGGTGAAGATCCTTGTTGGAAAGGATATGAAATGGTAGGAACTAAGAAGAAAGGTGGAAAGGAAGTTCCCAATTGTGTTCCAAAAGAAGAATATCAATTAGATGAAAAAATTACTGCAAAAACTGATATGGGCACAGCAATCGGAGATTTTGAGAAATCTCAATCTCCACAACTTGCTGGTAGAACAAAAGCGGAAAGAAGAAAGGCAGCGATTGCTGCAGTATTGACTGCCCGTAGAGGCGGAAAGCAACTCGGAGAACAATCTGTAGATTCTTCATCTACTCTTACTGCACAGCAAATTAATTCTAGAAGAAACTTAATTTCTGCACAAAGAAAAGTATCTGATGCAGATAAAAATGCACTTCAGAAAAAATCTGACACAAATATTACGTCAGACAATAAAACAACACTAAAACAATCATTTGAGTACGATTCAAATTTTGATAATATTGATGAATTGAATCGCGCAGAAAAAGAAACTGGAATCAATACTAAAACTGGCAGACCAACTCAAAAGGGTGGTGCAAAAGATGATAAAGCATTTACATCTGTAAAAAGAATGATTCGTGGTATGGAAGGTACTCCTGCTGGGCAACGTAAAAAAGTTCCTGGTAAGAAACCACCTGCTGCTGGTGAATATGGAGCACCTAGATCTCCTGCTCAGAAGGTATCTGCTAGACGTGCTGCTGCCCAAAGATCTCAAGAATTCCAGAGTGATACAAGAGGTACTTGATCCTAAATATAATAGGATACACTCTCTCACGGAGGACATTATGAACGCATTAGTAGCAGTGGTAAAACCATTTCTAATCTCAATTGCGACACATCCAGCGGTTAAAAATCTTGTTATTGAACTTTTGGCTAAGTATGTAAAATCAACTGATAATAGTATTGATGATGTTGTACTTGAATTGGTTAAAGAAAGAATGTTTAAACCTGAAGTTTGACTTAATAACTCGATTTTTAAAATTAGTTTTACATAAAGGAGATCAAAAGTAAGGTCTCCTTTTTTTATAAATATTTCTACGCATAAATTTAGTAAAGGTAAAAAGAATGGCACTCTGGGGAACTGCAGATAGTCTTTATTCAGTTGGTACAGTGACCGTAGATTATTCTGCGAAAACTATTACTGGTTCTGGAACTTCATTCACCGCTTCTGGAATTTCTACTGGTACTGTTATTACAATCGGAGCTGGTGGAACTTTCGGTCAAGCAGTAATTGCTGGTATCACTTCTGATACTCTTATTTCAATTGCAACAACTCAATATTTAAATGGCGCTCCAATTGTAGGTGTTGCATATACTCTTTCTCAGAGACCAGTTTATACGTTAGAGGATTCAAATTACTCTATTAACCAGACTACATCTACTAATCTGACTAATGCTGTTTATGGTGTAGATATTTACGAACAGTCTGCTAATACTGCTACTGGTTCTGCATATCAAGCACAACATGCTGGATGGGTTGGTATTCATACATACATTGATATGCATGGCAATTTAAGAGTCAAGTCGGAAACTCTTGTTGCAATGTCTGGAATTACAACTGGTGCAGATGCAACTTATGGTGCTGCTGGTGATGCTGGAGATGATGCAGTATTTGCCGATAGATTTATTGCAATTACTGTTCAACCACAAAGTCAGTCTGTTGGAGTTGGAACTACAGCAACATTCAGTGTTACTGCGATTGGAACTCCAGATGCTGGAACTCTTACTTATCAGTGGCAGAAATCTACTACTGCTGGTGGATCTACTTACGCAAATATTGGTGGGGCAACTTCTTCCAGCGTAAGTGTTGCGAATACCAATACTGCTAACAATGGATATCTTTATAGAGTTGTGGTTTCTTCTACTGGTGGCGCAGCAGATGCAACTTCAACCGCTGCAACTTTAACTGTAGTTTGATATTAAATTATGTTTTTTAATGAGTTGAATGAGGAGACATTTCTCCTTTTTGCAATTAAACATTATGAAAATCCTCAAGCGGTAACGGAAGACGATTTTCACAAGGACTTGAATCACTTCAAGTATATAAAAAGACTATTGAAACGATATAAAAATACTGGGCAATTAAAAACCCATTTATTAATTAATCATTTTATTATTCTTTATAATATTTTTGGTGATGCTACTACTCCAATGTTATTTTATAAAATAGAAGAACAACTTTGGTCTTCTATGAAAACTTTTATAATATTCCTGAATCGTCTTCCAGATTATCCAAAATGTTACATACATGATATTCCAATAGATCAATATTGTATGGAAGAACTCAAAAGTATAAGCAATGGATAAATTAGATCGAATTATTTCAATAATTAGATTATTGAAGGAAGAAGGGATGGGAGTTCCAACTAATAATGTTAGTAGTGGGAAGATTGCAGGAACTCCTGCTGCTGATCCTGGAAATCCACCAGTAAAACGTAAGAATAGGTATATTTTTCCAACTCAAAAAGGATATCGTAATGTTTGGAAAAGATCTCAACCAAAGGTATAAAAATGTTTTCAGCCGATTCAAAATTAGCGGTTCTTGAATCTAAACTTAACATTTATGAAGATCTTTCCCGCGAGATGTTATCCAAGTTAGAATCAGCAGTAGATAAGATTTCTGAAGGAAATTCTCGTATTGCTACTATTCTTGCCAAACATGATGAAAGAATAGAGCAAAGTATCCGAAATGATGATTTAATTGTGAAAATGATTGATGAAATTAAACAAGATAATGATAAGGAACATACAATAATATCTTCCAGATTTGAAAAGATAGAGAGCAAATTAGAAGAATTATCCAAATTTAAATGGCAGGTTGGTGGAATTGCTGCAGTAGCAATAGTTTTAGTTACAGTATTTGATTCATATATTGTTAAATTTATGGATGGAACTCCTCCTCAATCGCCAGTTCCAATAGAACGTACAAAATAAATACTTTTGTGTTGGCATTGGTATGCCATATGAAAAAAGAATATCAGAAAAAAGTCACTCTATACTCTCTTCAAAAATTGACTAACTCCGTGGTCAAATGGACAGCGATAATTTCCTCCTGCTGCAAGGAAATTCGCTATTGACTATTTTGGCATCTTACCCTATACTTGAGGTCAAGTTAAGATCTTGTTATGGATTTTGTTGATGTCAAATACATCGGATTTCTTTCTCCTAGATTGGAGAAATTTAAAAAGATAAAAAATAATCTTTATAATTTCCGTTGTCCTATTTGTGGAGACTCAAAGAAAAATAAAACAAGGGCAAGAGGATATCTATATCAAGTAAAAAATAATACAAATTATAAATGCCATAATTGTGGAATCAATGTATCTTTCAATAATTTTTTGAAAGAAGTTGATCCAAATATGTACAAACAGTATTCATTTGAAAAATTTAAAGAAGGACATACTGGGAGAAACTTCCCAGTAGAAGAACCAAAGTTTTCTTTTGATAAACCAGTCTTCAAAAAAAGTGATGTTAAAATTGATTTACCAAAAGCATCTGAAAATAGTAGATCAAAAGAATATCTGGAAAATAGAAAATTAGATCCGTATAAATTTTATTACAGTGAAAATTTTAAATCTTGGTCAAATTTATTAAAATTTACATTTGATAATACTGAGAATGATGAACCAAGAATTGTTATTCCTTTAGTATATCAAAATAGTTTAGTTGGATTTCAAGGCAGAGCACTAGGACCCAGCAAAATCAAATATATTACTATAATGCTTGATGATAATGCCCCAAAAATTTATGGTATCGATAAAGTTGAAAAAAACAAAACTGTCTATATCACCGAAGGTCCCTTCGACTCAACTTTCATTCGCAACGCGATTGCTCTTTGTGGAGCTGACGGTGATGTTAGTAAGTGGGGTATTAGCGATTGTGTGTGGATCTATGATAACGAACCACGTAATGCAGAAATCCACCGCAGAATTGAACAATGTATCAATAGAGGAGATAAGGTCGTAATATGGCCCTCCAGCATAAAAGAAAAGGACATTAATGATATGATTTTAACTGGACTGGATGTGCAGTCTGTGATAGAATTAAATACTTATTCTGGATTAGAAGCAAAACTTAAATTTACTACCTGGAAGAAAATATGAGCAACGGCACCAAAGTAAAAAAGCGTGATGGAAGAATTGAGTCTCTTGCCCTAGACAAGATGCATTTGATGGTTGAAGAGGCGTGTAGGGGTCTTGCGGGAGTCTCTGCAAGTCAAGTTGAAATGACATCTGGAATTCAATTCTATGATGGAATTACTACAGCAGAAATTCAAGAAATTTTGATTCGCTCTGCTTCAGATCTTATTGATTTGGATCACCCAAATTATCAATATGTTGCTGCTCGTCTTCTTTTGTTTTCTGTACGTAAGCAATTGTATGGAAAAATGAAAGAACTCCCTTCACTAGAGCAACATATCTATACCTGCGTAAATGCTCAAATATATGATAGTGATATTTTTAACAAATATTCAAAGGAAGAAATTGAACGTGCCGAATCTTTTATTGAACATGATAGAGATTACCTTTTTACCTATGCTGGTCTGCGTCAGGTAGTTGATAAGTACCTTGTGCAAGATAGAAGCAGTGGTGGCGTATATGAAACTCCGCAGTTTATGTACATGATGATTGCTCTGACTATCTTTGCAGAGTATCCAAAAGAAACAAGAATGTCATATGTCAAGAGGTATTATGACGCAATCTCCAAGCACAAAATCAACATTCCCACACCTATCATGGCGGGAGTGCGAACGCCACTTAGACAATTTGCTAGTTGTGTTCTTGTTGATGTTGATGACACCCTCGATTCTATCTTTAGCTCTGATATGGCAATTGGTAGGTATGTTGCACAAAGGGCGGGCATCGGTATCAACGCAGGTCGCATCCGTGGCATCAACAGCAAAATCAGAGGTGGAGAAGTTCAGCACACAGGTGTTATCCCTTTCCTCAAAAAGTTTGAAGCAACTGTCCGATGCTGCACTCAAAATGGCATCAGAGGTGGATCAGCAACTGTCCACTTTCCAATCTGGCACCAAGAAATAGAAGACATTCTTGTTCTTAAGAACAACAAAGGAACTGAAGATAATCGAGTTCGTAAACTTGACTACAGCATTCAAATCAGCAAACTCTTTTATGAGAGATTCATTCAAGACGGTGAGATCACGCTTTTCTCCCCGCATGATGTACCTGGACTATATGATCGCTTTGGACTCCCTGGTTTTGATGATCTCTACTGTGCATATGAAAATGATCCGTCCATTAAGAAAAAAACTATTAAGGCGCAAGAACTTATTCTCAATCTCCTTAAAGAAAGGGCTGAAACGGGCCGTATTTACATCATGAATATCGACCATTGCAACTCACATTCATCTTTCAAAGATAAAGTTGAGATGAGCAATTTGTGTCAAGAGATTACTCTTCCAACATATCCAATTCAACATATTGATGATACAAGTGGAGAAATTGCACTTTGTATTCTTTCTGCCATTAACGTTGGAAAAGTAAAGTCTGATGAAGAACTTGAGGAACTTTGCGATCTTTCTGTTCGTGGATTGGATGAGTTGATTGACTATCAAAAATACCCTGTAGAGGCAGCAGAAATCGCCACTAAGGCACGTCGTTCTCTTGGTATAGGATTTATCGGTCTTGCACACTATTTGGCAAAACTTGGATTTAAATATGAATCACAAGAGGCATGGGATGCTGTTCATGGACTTTCTGAATCATTTCAGTATTATCTTCTGAAAGCATCTAATCAACTTGCTAAAGAAAAAGGACATTGTGAATACTTTGGTCGCACTAAGTATTCCGATGGTATTCTTCCTATTGATACTTATAAAAAAGATGTAGATGAAATTACTTCTATTGGATTAGATCATGATTGGGAAGCACTTAGAGCATCAATCCTGGAACACGGTCTCAGGCACTCAACACTGTCCGCACAAATGCCTTCGGAGAGCAGTTCCGTTGTGTCAAACGCAACAAATGGAATTGAACCACCTAGAGATTACTTGTCCATTAAAAAGTCCAAGAAAGGACCTCTTAAGCAAATTGTTCCGCAATATCATTCCCTTAAGAACAATTATACGCTTCTTTGGGATATGCCTAGCAATACTGGTTATATCAATATTGTTGCTGTTATGCAAAAGTTCTTTGATCAAGCGATTTCTGGAAACTGGTCATATAATCCAGAGAATTATTCCAATAATGAAGTTCCTACTTCAGTAATGGCAAATGACTTTTTGACTACATACAAATACGGGTGGAAAACTTCCTACTATCAAAACACTTACGATATTAAGACTGATGAAGTAGTAGAAGAAAAACCCAATCTTCAAGATTTAATTAATGAGTTAAGTTCATTAGAGGAGGGAGAGTGTGAATCCTGT
>JACCEC010016265.1_pt1 | contig 26571 bp, 22 predicted proteins | sample 7450121 | NCBI WGS metagenome assembly JACCEC01 (sample SAMN15323455, study PRJNA562643) | freshwater metagenome | isolation source: river surface water | place: USA:Blue River Watershed | collected 2017-08-18 | reverse complement strand
TCAGGATTGGTAGGTAGCTTCTGGAATTTCAACGACAACGGAAGCGTAAGCACCGACGAGTCTCCCAAGTACACATTCTCTAAATCTGGTAACAAAAACGTAAAATTGATTGCCATGTCTGAGTTTGGATGTAAAGATTCAATGGTGAGAAGCATCGAAGTACGTGAATCACCCAAAGCGGGCTTCACCAACACCCCAGCATGTTCATTGACCCCAACTGAATTCACCAACACCACAGCGGATGTTGCTGGATCAGTGGCCAACTACAACTGGAGTTTCGGCGACGGTACTACAAGCAAGACCAAGTCACCCAGCAAGAACTGGAGCAATTTGGGTCCTAAAAACATCACACTTTTGGTAACATTAGACAACGGTTGCTCTGATGTAATCTCTAAACAACTCAATGTGGCCACCCAACCAAAAGCCAACTTCACTGCAACAGACGTATGTGCTGGAGACCAAGTGGTATTTGTAAACAACACCACATGGCCACAAGGTGATATCACTTATGTTTGGGATTTTGGAGATAACACATCGTCTACCAATTCAGACCCTTCTAAATTGTACAACATTGTTCAAACTACAAGCTACAACGTAACCTTGTATGCATACATTGCCGGTGGTTGCGCAGATTCTATCACTCAGCGTGTAACAATCAATGAATCACCACGTACTTGTGATTTCCAAGCCACCCCAGATTATGGATTTAGCTTCTACGGAATCAAAGCCGAACCCGTGAATTCTGTAGGTGTTGCCGGTGGACAAAACAACGTTGACTACACTTGGGTATTCGCAGGTGGAGGAACGATGAAGTCTAAAGATGTAAACGCAGCAGTGAACTACGACTTGCAGAGCGACGGTGAATACACTGTGACCATGAAGGCAGTAGTACGTCAGACCGGTTGCGAATGTTCAAAGACCAAGAAAGTGGTAATGAACCGTGCAGCGGTGAAGGATTTGCAAGAAGTGGGTGTAGCGGTTTATCCCAACCCAACTGCAGGTGACATCAAAGTGGCTACCTCAGAAACCTTTGGCGCAAACATCACAGTGAATGTGATGAGCATCGAGGGCAAGATGGTGAGCAGCAGAACAGTTGCAAACGAAGGCGTGATGAGCTTGAACACAGATGGCTTGAGCAACGGAGTGTACTTGGTACAAGTAACTTCAGGTAGCAAGCAAGTGACCAAGAAGATCACAGTTCAAAAGTAAACCTATCTTTTAAAAGTATATGGTTTTTTGGTTCAGGGCCAGCACCTTCGGGTGCTGGCCCTTCTTTTTGTAATACACAAAAAATTATTGAACCACCAATCGGGAAGTTGAAACCCCGGTATTCGTTTTTACTTGAACCAAATAAGTTCCAGAAGAAAATTCAGCCAAATCTAATTCATCAACAGCACCCAACGTCAATACCCCTCTTCCCATAACATCCATAACTAGAACCTGTTTGATTGCACTCGCACTCAAAATACGAACCCTATCGCTGGCTGGATTTGGATACAACAAAATCTCTTCTTTTTGCACCAACAAATCATTGCCCATCGCAAAATCCCAAATGGGTTGCTCTGCAGCCGCCAATAATTCGGCACCATAAACACCCAAATTCTTCAATTCAGAAATACCCATACCAAAATCACTGGCCACATAGCCAACAACCGACAAATCTGCTGGTTTAAACCTAGAATAAATGGCACCCGTTGGACCAAAATCCGCAGCCGTGGGCATTCCCAAAGATAACATTGTATCAGGAACCGTTAAACCAAACGTATATGACAAAGTTTCTCCAGATTTCATTACGCCAGACAGTCCAGCAATTTGCGAACCGTGTTTCCCCCCATCGGTAGACCATACCACGCGATTGTGATAATAACCCACCAACGTTTTGTTTTTGCCAAAAAATATACTCTGAGAATCTCTGGTCAAGTTAAACTCTACCCGTTGATCCCAACCAGCGCCCAATCCACGTACTGTCTTTTCCTTCAACATCACACCAAAGCGAATCCCCCCTTTGTCTAGCGCATCCAAAGATTGCAATTCCAATTTACCTGTAACCTTCCTTGTCTTGGGATTGAAAACCAAGTCCTTCACCGCCACAGTTGCCGAATGATTCGCTTTTGATATCGCCGCTTCCACAGCTGACGCATACAATTTCGGATCACCGATGGTTGTCTTACGATCAATCACAATAAACGGCATTGAATCCAAGGCAGCTGGCGCATTGGCATTGTTCATATTGTCATTAATGTGGTGCGACACAAAAATCACCTTACCCGAAAATTTTACTTGCAATGAATCTAAAATTTGGTTGGCGGCCGGACATTGGCTGCACCATGTAGCCGTATATGCTTCAACCAAAACTGGCGTTTTGGCCACACCGCTTCCCACCTGAGCCACATAATCAAAAATCATTGGCAATGTATCATTGCTGGCATTGTCATCGGCTCCACCGCCATTCAACGTCAGCCAAACCTTGATCCTAGCACGATCACCGGGCTGCATATCGCGCTGAATGTTCTTAGATACCAACGCACTCCTATAATCTGTAAAATTCACAAATGTCAAAGGATATGCCTGGGGCGATTCACCGTTGACTTGCACATTCAACCAATAATCGGTGCTCGGCGTATTCCCATGCACCGTAAAAATCCCATTCACCGCCAAATCTATACCCAAACCACTCTTAACATATTGAGTACCGGCGGGCCTTAATCCATACCCGGTTGACAAAGAAGCATCCAACGTTTTTTTCTTACCCACCGCAAATGTCACAAAGGAATTGTCGATGAACGACTTGCTCTGCAGCGGGATCTCATTCAACAAATCACTCAATTCGGCCACAGCATACGTCTCAAACGGACCCATAACAATACCGTTGGCTTGTTTCAATTTCACCGGCACACTGTCGGCATACCAAGCATATTCAGAGCCCCATCCCATCCGAACGATGTGAATGGATGAACCATTCTCTTCCAACACCACAGCATTATAACTAAACGTACCATATTTATTGGCCGTATCAGCCCCCACTGTAAATGATTGAAATTTGATCCAATGCTGCCTGTTCGGCGACTGTCCAACCGTTTTCACCAACACCCGATCATTGCTACCCTTGGCCATCACCCCACCAACCACTACCGAGCCGGGAGCGATTCGAGCATCGGGCAAACTGGATATCAAAAAATCCATCGGCACAGCAACCCCACTACCAAAATACACCGATCCATTCTTTGTGGCACGGAATTTTTTCACTCCACTACCATTGAATTGAAAGGCAAATGGTATGCTGTCTTCCAATGAATACCCTTTGCTTAGCGTATCCCACTTCAAAGCGCGCCATCCACTGCCTTCGGCCACATCGTCTCGTTCTATATTCAACGACCTAGGATTAATTCCTTTTGCATCGGGATTGTTTTTCACCTCAAATAAGTGATAGGCATTTTGCGACATCGCGCTGCCCGATAGCAATATCATACCACAACACGTGATAAACCTTTGCGAATAATTCATAGAAAATAAATTTGTAGAAAGTTATTAAAAATACTCACGCAACCCAATTACAAGGCCTTCACCTCATTCACCAACTTCTGCAAGCTGGCCTTGGCATCACCAAACAACATACCGCACTTGGGATGAAAGAACAATTCGTTCTCGATACCCGCATAGCCCGCCTTCATGCTTCGCTTCAACACAATGATTTGCTTAGACTGATCCACATCCAAAATGGGCATGCCATAAATAGGACTCGTTGGATCTGTTTTTGCCGCAGGATTCACCACATCGTTTGCCCCAACCACCAGTACAACATCTGTTGTGGCGAATTCAGGATTGATGTGTTCCATCTCAATCAGCTTATCATACTCAACATTGGATTCAGCCAACAAAACGTTCATGTGACCGGGCATACGTCCAGCCACAGGGTGAATCGCATACTTCACATCAACGCCTTCAGCCTCGAGCAAATTCTCCAATTCATGACAAACGTGCTGAGCCTGAGCCACGGCCAAACCGTAACCTGGCACGATGATCACTTTTGATGCGTACTTCATCATGATCGCAACATCTGTGGCTTGAACCTCACGAACACTGCCACCCGAAGCGCTGGTTGTGCTACCACCACCATTGCCTCCAGCCATACCAATCAATACATTCATCAATGAGCGATTCATCGCCTTACACATCACCACTGTAAGAATGGTTCCAGCAGAACCCACCAAAACACCACCCATCAACATGACTTTGTTCTGGTACAAGAAACCACCGCAAGCAGCAGCAACACCCGTAAACGAATTCAACAACGAAATCACCACCGGCATATCCGCACCCCCAATTGGGAATACAAACAACAATCCGTATACCACTGCCAACGCAATGGTGATATAAAAGTAGAACGACGAATGATCCGCATTGAAAGATTCATAATTCAAATACGCCACACCCAAAATCGCAATCAACACAACCGCATTGATGATTTGTTGTGAAGGGAATCTGAAATCGCCAATTTTTCCATTCAATTTGCCCCAAGCCACAATCGACCCAACAAAAGAAATGGTACCAATGATCAATCCTGCGATTACAGGGATATAAAGACCCAACGACAGTGCCGATGCGTGTTCCATGGTTTCAGGGTTCGCCGCCTCGTGCAACAAATGCCTCCACTCAATGATCGATATCAATGCCGCACTCAACCCGCCCATACCGTTAAACAAACTCACCATCTCAGGCATCGCAGTCATTTGCACCCGCTTGGCCATCAAAGTGCCAATCACTGTACCTGCCACAATCGCAACCATGATATACTCAAGGTTATTGATCACGTGAAAGCCCTTCGAATTGAAAAACAAAGCCGCCACAACGGCCACCGCCATACCAAACGCCGCCACCAAATTGCCCTTTCGGGCAGAATCGGGCTGACCCATCATTTTCAAACCCACCACGAAGCTCACCGAGCCCACGAGGTATCCAATTTCCATATACGGCATCATGATGCTTTTTCTCCTTTCGGTTTCTTCTTAAACATTTCCAACATGCGGTCCGTCACCACAAATCCACCAATGACGTTCAATGTGCCCACAAAAACGGCCAATGTGCCAAAAACGAGCGACAATGTATCTCCTGGCGATGCGTTTCCCATCACGATAATCGCACCAATCAACACAACCCCGTGAATGGCATTCGCACCACTCATCAAGGGCGTATGCAACACACTGGGTACATGTGAAATCAACTCCACACCCACAAAGATCATCAAGATCACCAAGTAGATGAGGTTCAAAATATTCTGTTGTTCGTACTGCGCGATCAAATCGGCAATACCCTGAAAAAATGCTTCCATGCTTTTTCTTTTATACGTTATGATAAATTTCACCGTTCGAACAAATCAAACAGCCTTGTACAATTTCATCGTTGCGATCCAATACCAACTCTCCCTTCGGCGCAACCAATTTCAACAATTCCCAAATGTTCCTTGCAAACAATTCACTGGCGTTCGCACTCAATTCCGATGGCATATTCACTGCACCCACCAACCTCACACCACCCACAACTTTCACCTTGCCCGCTTCGGTTTGAGAACAGTTACCACCTTGTTCCGCCGCCATATCGATGAGCACAGAACCCGATTTCATCAATCCCAACTGCTCATCATCTACCAAAATCGGCGCTTTCCTTCCGGGCACCAATGCAGTAGTAATCACCAAATCTGCCTGAGCCAAACTCTTATTCACAGCCTCTCTTTGAGCCGCGCGATATTCTTCCGTGGCCTCTTTTGCGTATCCGCCTTCAGAACCCACTTCAACACCCTTTACTTCGATAAATTTTCCACCCAAGGATTGTACTTGCTCTTTGGTTTCTGGTCGAACATCCGTGGCCTCAACCACAGCACCCAAACGTTTTGCCGTGGCAATAGCCTGCAAACCCGCCACTCCCACACCAAAAATCAACACTTTTGCTGGCGTCACCGTTCCAGCTGCCGTCATCAACATCGGGAAAATCTTATCCAAATGATAAGCCCCCTCTATCACTGCACGGTAGCCTGCCAAATTGGCCTGTGAACTCAATACATCCATGCTTTGAGCCCGAGAAATACGAGGAATGGCATCCAAACTCAATACAGACAAACCCGCCCCATTGAAGGCCGAAATCAACTCTGCATTGCTCCTGTGATACATCAAACTCACCCACAAACTGCCCTTAGGCAATGATGCAGCCACCGCAGCTTCAGGCATATTGATCTGCACGTACATCGCAGCATCATTCATGGCACTGCGATCCACCACCAACGCACCCGCTTCTGAGTACATCTCATTTGAAAAGTGTGAGCCCAATCCGGCGCCCGACTCGATCAAAACTTCATTGCCCATCTGTATCAAACTCTTTGCAACCTGTGGTGTTATGGCTACGCGGTTTTCCCCAGCACGGGTCTCTTTTAAGACGGCTATTTTCACAATTGATTTTTAGATTTTGAAGCGAATATACACAAAAAAAGGGGCCTTTCAGCCCCTTACCATTCGGTTAAACCGGTTCAAATTAGATTTTACAAAACTTCAACACCCTACCGGCATTACCGATGGTGTAAATCCCTGGCTTTAAAAAAGATACATCCAACACACGATCACCCTTCCAAATCAATGGTAACTCAGCGCCGTTCATATCTTGCACGCGCACGTCTTTTTGGTTCTTTACACCCTCCAAAGCCAAAATACCTTCCGCCGGATTTGGGAACACCTCAAACCCACTCACCCCCAAACCACTGGGCGCTTCATTGCCCAAAGCGCCAATAAATCCATCCCTGTATCTCACCTGATTGGGCGTAAATCTACCGTTGGTTGGATTTACAGTTCCACTCACTTCCATCACCGGAATCCGTTCACTCAACGAAAGCCATTTGTACGTCAATGTTTTCCTGGGCACTGGAAACCTTCCAAACTGCGATGTCACAGTATCTATCTGATCCACAAATGCACGCAATCTCAACACATTGGTGTACTCCTTATAGGGAGTTTTAATGGTACCCCAACCATCTGCATCATTGTATCGCTTACCTGCCTGAACCAATGCAAACAAATCGCCTGGTATGCTAAACTTAAAATTAAAACTGCTAGTATCCTTATCACCATAATTCAATGGAAATTGATAAATCTCGTCCTCATCCACATACATCGCAGCCAAGGGAAATCCCGAATATTGATAGCCGATACCTTCCGTCTTAAAAACCTTAGACCCGTTGGTGTAAAATGAATACACATTGGTTAAAGTGATGGGGCCCGCACCAATGGTATCCGCCGTTTTCTGACCTATCTGTCCGAAAAAATAAAAAGAATATGGCGTTTTGTTGGCACTGTAGTAATTCAACAATTGCTGTCGCTGTGGCGTCATCCCACTGAAATCCCAACTCATGTTCGCACCACCCGTTTCATAATTGCTGGGCAAATCTGTGGGCAAAGCATTGGAATACCGCAACGTATCCCCCGCTTTGGGCATTTGAGACGATGTAATCGTTGGCTGAGCCACCAAAGCCCCGCAAAACAACCCCATCAAAGCAAAAAACAACTGTTTCATAGATAAACAAATATACAATTTAAGTTCAATTTTGGGTTGTTAATCTGCTTCAAAAACACGATTTTTGCAGAAGTTATGGAATATCGTTGGCGCGCAAAATCTCTACCCAATCAGGAACAGGTATTGCAGCTTTCAGAGAGCATCCGCGTAAATCCATACATTTCTACCATCTTGGTTCAAAGAGGGATCGATACCTACGAAAAAGCCGAAAAATTCTTCCGCCCCAAATTGGAAGATTTACACAACCCCTTCCTTATGAAAGACATGGACTTGGCCATTCGCCGAATCCAAAAAGCCGTGTCGCAACAAGAAGGAATCCTGGTTTATGGCGACTACGACGTAGACGGCACCACCGCAGTAAGCATCGTGTACTCCTATTTCAAGTCATTCAACCAGAACATCGAATACTATATCCCCGATCGTTACAAAGAAGGTTACGGAATCAGCAGAACAGGATTAGAATACGCCGCTGCAAAAGGCTTTACACTGGTCATCGCGCTAGATTGTGGCATTCGCTCAAACGAACTCGTAGACTATGGCAATTCTCTGGGATTGGAAATCATCATCTGTGACCACCACCTCCCCGGCGAAACCCTGCCCAAAGCCGCTGCCATCCTCAACCCCAAACGCCTCGATTGCGAATACCCATACAAAGAACTCTCCGGCGCAGGAATCGGCTTCAAACTCATTCAAGCCTACAACGAAAAACAAGGCATGCCCACCGAAATGGTGTACGACTATCTCGATATGGTGGCAGTGAGCATCGCCTCGGACTTGGTTGATATACGCGGTGAAAACAGAGTCCTTTCGTTCTACGGACTCAAAAAACTCAACGAAAACCCCAGCATCGGCCTGCAAACCCTGCTCGATGACTGTCCGAAAAAAGAACAATACAACATTTCCGACATCATCTTCGGCATTGGCCCGCGCATCAACGCAGCCGGTAGAATTTCAGATGCCACCGCCGCGGTAAAAGTGCTCATCGAAAAAGATTATCACACCGCAAAGAAATATGCCAAAGTCCTTTCCGAGCGCAACCACGAACGAAAAGAACTCGATACAGACATCACCCGCGACGCCATCGATATGGTGGAAAAAAGTGAACGCCTGCTTAACAAATACTCTATGGTTTTGCAAGGCGAAGGCTGGTCTAAAGGCGTTATCGGCATCGTGGCCTCCCGCATGGTAGAGCAATTCTACAAACCCACCATCGTTTTTTCTCTAAACGATGGCATGCTCACAGGAAGTGCGCGCAGCATCAAAACCTTCGACATCCACGAAGCCATTGGTGCCTGTGGCGATTTGGTGGAGCAGTTTGGCGGACATAAATACGCAGCTGGTCTCAGCATCAAAGTAGAAAATTTCGACGCTTTCGCAGATCGATTCGAAGCCATCGTGCGCGAATCAGTCACTGCAGAAGACCTCATCCCTGTGGTAGAGTACGATCTTGAGATGGACACGGCACTGATCACTCCGGGCATGATGAAAATCCTCAAACAACTCTCCCCGTTTGGCCCAGGAAATACCATCCCCGTTTTCAGATCCAACAATTTGAAAGCCAATCAAACCGCCAAAATCCTTAAGGATCGCCACCTGAAAATGCAAGTACAAACCCCCAATGGCCCCATGGACTCCATCGGATTTGGCTTGGCAGAACACTGGCCCTCCGTGACCGACAGTCAGATTTTTCACGCCTGCTACTGCATCGAAGAGAATACCTACAACGGCAGAACCAATTTGCAACTTCGTTTGCAAGACATTAAAACCAATTAAAGCAGAATTTCCTATCTTGCTTGGGTGAAACGAAAAAACTTCATCCACACCCTTGGCGCAACAACATTGGGCGCTTTGGCCATTCGCCCCATCTTGGGAAATGCAGAAAATCTCAGCGATTCCAATGACAATTCATTCACCAACATTGTCCCACCCAAATCCCCATATACATTACCCAAAACAGGCCTCTCCAACGCACCACACAACGAAGCTTATTGGAGCGTTATTGCCAAGAATTTCAAGAAACCCGAAGGATTCATCAATCTAGAAAACGGATATTTCAGCCACCAACCGCAAAGCACGCTTTCGGCACACATCCAAGGCGAAGACACCATCAACACCCAAAGCAGTTACTTCATGAGAACTGCACAAACCACCGCAATTGAAGAGGCTCGCAATGCATTCGCCGGATTCCAAGGTCTCATGTCCGATGAAGTGGCATTCACCCGAAACACAACAGAAAGCCTCAACACCATCATCATGGGCACAAATTGGCAGCTCAACGATGAGGTAATCATTGGCGATCAAGATTACGGATCCATGGTTGAAGCTTTCGAGCAAGCCTCTGCAAGATGGGGAATCATCATCAAAATCGCCCAAGTACCCAAAGACCCTCACGCCGATCTTGAAATCGTACAAGCCTATACCAAACTCATCACCCCGCAAACGCGAATGCTGCACCTCACCCACATGATTAACCTCAGTGGACAGCTCATCCCTGTGCAAGCCATCACCAGAAAAGCCAAAGAAATTCAACCCAAAATCACCGTTGTTGTGGATGCCGCACACAGCTTGGCCCATACCCCAACAGATATGAGCGATTTGGTCAATGCGGGCGTAGATGTCATCGGCGGCAGTCTACACAAATGGCTCTGCAACCCCATCGGTGTGGGATTTTTATACATGAATCGCAAACTCATCCCAAAAGTTTGGCCTTTGATGGGCGATACCGGCGTTGAAAAAAACAACATTCGCAAATTCGAACACCAAGGCACCAGACCCATCCATTCGCTACAAACCATTTCAAAAGCCATTGAATTTCATCGAGCCATAGGCATTTCCCCAAAATACAATCGCTTAACCTACCTCAAATTGTTGTGGATTGGCAACAAACAAGCCCTTGAAACCTATGCCAAAAGTTTGGGATTCCATACAGACCCAAAATTCAAAGCCCAAATGGAAGCCGTCACCGACCTCACTCTGCTCGATGCCTTCAAATTACAATCTCCATTGTTCCACTTTCACCGCGGAGGAGCAATTGCAACAGCATACGTGAACGGTTATTCCCCTGTTGAATTGGCACAAACATTGATGAACAAACACAAAATTTTCACGGTAGGCATAGACCATCCCGTGATCAAAGGCATCCGCGTCACGCCCCACCTCAGCAATTCCGTAGAAGACTGCATCGCACTAAACAAAGTCATCACCGCCATTTGTGTGGACCTCATCCCTCACCTGGAGCCTATGAAATAAGCTTTATTCGCGCTCCTTTACAAACACCAACACATCGTTGAGTGTATCTCCGTCTGTAAGGCCTGCGCCGTATACTTGTCGATATTTTTTCAAACCCATCAATTGGGCTTTATCCAACCGCCCGTCTCTCCTACCGTGGAAATTATCCCAAATCACAACGGTACCTTTCGGAAACCAATCGTTCACTCCTGAATCTTTGGCATCCAAAGACCACAGTTTGAGCGTTTTTGCTTGCTTCGGCCAACTGGTAACTGGCAATGCGGGCATCCATTCACCACTGGGCGATTTGGGATGTAACTGTGCTTCCGCAGCCCAAGGATCATAATTCTCGAACACATCAATCGCGGGTATTTGATGTGCCCAAATCCGACCACCCAATCCATTTTGTTTCACCCAATAAATGGCCTGTGCCACTGGATTTACCTTTGCATCAGCTTCCGCAGAACCGCTTTCACTCGACACTGCAACCGCCCCATTCTCGCTCACAGACTCCCCATTATAAACACCACCACCCAAGAATGTCGGATTCCATGGATATCCAATCCCAGCACCCGGAAATGCCAACAAAAACATGCCCACAGAAACCAAAAACTTCAAAATGCGATTCAAGATCCGTATTTCATGACGCATTAAAATATCCAAGCCATACATCGCCAATAGCGCCACCACTGGCGACACCACCATAAATACACGCAATAGCCCGTGAGATCCCATCGCGCCCTTCCACCACAAAACACTGTGAGCCAAAAAGAACAACCCAAACAAAGGCCACCAAAGCCACAAAGCCATCTGACTGTTGTTCGCTGGCGTTTTCCTTTTCAGTCGCTTCAACACATAGTTCAATACCAACACCAAGGAAATCAAACAAAACAACAACACCAAAACCCCTGTAATTTCTCGTTGATGCATCGCGTAATGCCAAAAATCTCCGCTACCAGCATCAAATCCACCATCCAATTCCTGTCGAACATATGGATTGTTCGCCATCAACCAATTCCACTGTCCACTCACCAACGCACCCAAGAACCCGTATAAAGTTACCCCAACCAAAATATAGGGCAAATATTTTTTCCGATCCCGAAAAACCAAGAACAACATCACCGCCATCAGAAGCACAAACCCTTCGCTGCGAACCAATGGCAAAAACGACGCCAACACAGTTGCACTCACCCACCGACTACCGGCGTACAAATAACACACCAGCACCAATACCAATGCATTGCTGGGCTCGGTAAGCGCGGAATGCACATTGGCCAAAACGATGGGTTGCCAAGCAAACAAAAAGATGGCCATCCACGGATTTCTCATGCCAATTTTTCGCGCAGTGAGATAGGCCAACCAAGCCGTTGCCAAAACACACAAATGATTCAATAGCAAAACACCTTTGATGCCAAACTGCGCAAACGGCAATGCCAACAATGTAAAAAATGGCTTACCCCATTGATCCAACAACAAAAAAGGATGCTGCGGCGCCCAACGAGCATAGAGATAATGATTCCAAGAATCCTGTCCACCAGCAGGTGCCAACGACACATAGGCTACATACAAATTCACCAAACCCACAACCAAAATCGCCGATAAGGCGGCGCTAGAGTTGCGATTCCAATGCATTTTTGCCGACATGATGACGAAGGTAAATAAAAAAGGGACTGCTTGCGTAAACGCGGCAGTCCCTTGGTAAAAATCCTTGAATCAATTCAAGAATTATTAAAATCAATAGGTGCTATGCACCAACATCATATCGTGAATGCGCTTTTCGGCATGCAAAATCGCTGCTTGCTGATTGTTCACATTTTCACGCTCAGATTTCTTGTAGATTTCCAAGATGGTGTTGTAGATATTTTCGGTTTGAGACATGGCATTCTCACGCACATATCCATTGTATTCAGAATATACGTTGATCAATCCACCAGCGTTGATCACAAAATCAGGGGCATAAATGATGCCTTTTGACTTCAACAAATCGCCATGAACTTTCTCGTCTTCCAATTGGTTATTGGCAGCACCCGCAACGATCTGACATTTCAACTTAGGCAAAGTAACATCGTTGATGATGCCACCCAAAGCGCAAGGAGCAAATATATCTACGTCCAAACCAATCATTTCTTCACCACTCACCACGGTAGCCCCAAACTGGGTTGCAGCAGCTTGCAATGCAGAATCATTGATATCTGCCACGTATAATTTCACACCTTCCTTGTGTAGGTACTCCAACAAATGCATGCCCACTTTACCAATGCCCATCACCGCAGCTGACTTACCAGACAAACTGTCGTTGCCCCAAGCTTGCTTCGCTGATGCTTTGATACCCATGTAAGTACCATATGCTGTTACAGGTGATGGATCTCCGCCACCGCCCATACTTTCTGGCAAACCCACCACGTGGTCGGTTTCCATGTTCACATATTCCATGTCGCGAGTGGTAGTTCCCACATCCTCGGCAGTGATGTATTTACCGTTTAGGTTTTCAACGAACCGACCGAATTTGCGCATCAATGCTTCAGACTTCATCGAATTGGCATCGCCAATGATAACCGCCTTTGCACCGCCCAAATTCAAACCAGCTACGGAAGCCTTGTAGGTCATACCGCGCGATAAACGCATGGCATCACGAATGGCATCTTTCTCGTGGGTGTAATGCCAAAAGCGAGTACCACCCAGACCTGGGCCCAATACAGTGTTGTGAATGGCAATGATTGCCTTAAGTCCAGTTGCGTGATCTTGACAAAAAACGATTTGCTCGTGATTTGTAGATTCTAAACCTGCAAATAAATCAAATGATGTTGCAGGCAATTTCTGAGTTTGAACGTCAGCCATGATAATGGTGCAAAGATAGGTAGAATTAAGATAAAAAAATTGTTTTTAGAAGTGTCAACTCGACACTTAAAGTTCTGTTGGAATGGGCCTTGGAGCGTGTTTTGCCGCTGCCGCTGCGATGGCTCTGATATGATCCGGGGTTGTACCACAGCACCCTCCCACAATATTCACCCAACCTTGTGCGCACCAATCTTCCAATACCGCCGCCATACCCTCTGGCGAATCGTCATATTCTCCAAATTCATTGGGCAAGCCTGCATTCGGATAACAACTGATGGGCACCCAAGCCACGCGGGCCATTTCCTCAATAAACGGGCGCATTTGTGGGGCTCCCAAAGCACAATTCAGACCCACACTCATCAAATTTCCGTGTGATATCGAGATCCAAAAAGCCTCCGCAGTTTGCCCACTCAATGTTCTGCCAGAATTATCGGTAATTGTACCGCTCACCATCACTGGAATATCGCTTCCACGCGCCTCTTTCACTGTGTTTATGGCAAACAAAGCCGCCTTGCAATTCAACGTATCAAATACCGTTTCCACCAACAACAAATGCACTCCCGCATCCATCAACGCAATCACTTGCTCTGTGTAACAGGCCACCAAATCATCGAATGACACGGCGCGATATCCTGGATTGTTCACATCGGGCGACAAACTGGCTGTTTTATTGGTAGGCCCAATGGAACCGGCCACGAAACGAGGCTTACTCGGGTCCATCGCAGTATATTCAGCCGCTGCATCCAACGCCAATTTCGCCGCTGCCGCATTAAGCTCTTTAACCAAATCCACCATGTGATAATCCAACATCGAAATTGAATTCGCATTGAAGGTATTGGTCTCCAAAATATCCGCCCCTGCCGCCAAGAATTGCTTGTGAATGTCTGAAATAATTTGTGGCTGAGTGAGCACTAACAAGTCATTGTTACCCTGCAATGCATGGGCAAAATCCGCAAAACGCGCTCCACGGTAATCCGCTTCAGACAACTTGTGTTTCTGAATCATCGTGCCCATGGCACCATCGATGATTAAAATGCGCTCCTTAATTAACTCTTGTATATTCATTGCGAAATCTCGTTTATCGATTGATTCAAAATTTTGGCCATCAAATCCAATGCCGTATGGGCCGTCATACGATTTTGTGGGTCGATACATTTCTGCACTTCAAAGGGCAAACCACTCTTTGAAACCAACATCAAGGGCGACACCACACCAGACGCCTTTAACGCAGGATATGCAAACTTTACATACTTATGCTCACTATCTCCAGCCGCGCTTCCCATCTCGGGAAAATCGATGCTTTGTGATAAGCCAAACGCTTTGTCACGCGCAAAAAACACAACCTCCGGCTCGTTCTCATAAAGCGCTTGTACCTCTTTGTTTTGCATCATTGTATGCGTTTTTTCAGCAAATACAACATCGAAAGCACGCTCCGCATTTTTATAATCAGCTGACGTATCACTGGGCTTATATACCACAATTGCCTTAAACTTAAACGCCACATAAGCTTTCGCATTGGGAAACTCCACATAGAAATACTTCCCTTTATCGATGCCGCCCTTTACCAAATTCCGCTTTTTCAGCGCCTTCAAAAACTCTTTAAATCGTTCTTCCGATGTAAGTGACAAGGCCAAACATGTACCCTCATCCAACCCAAATGCTACCACATCCGAATACAAGGCAATTCCGGGCTCTCCCGCGTCTTTCACCTTTTTAAAAATCGGCAATTCAGAAATGGTCTTTCTCAACATGGCGATACCCTGCGGCTGTTCCGATGATTTAGCAAAATCCGCTCGAAGCAATTTGGTTTGAACGTGTACAAACCAGCTCGCCGTTTCAGGAATCACCAACACCAACCTACTCCGCGCATTGAAGTTATACCATAGGTAAACACCCACTGAAATCACCGTGAGTGCAGTAAGTCCCATAATCGTAAATGCAATTCTGCGAAATCCTTTGTCCATCCCAACTGCAAAGGAACAATACAGAATCCATATGAAAGAAAAAAACTACGGTTTCCCACTAATAAATTTGGGTGCCCACAAGCCTGTGAGCACCCAAATCAGATCATTCAAATAATTTTTAGGGATTCAATGAATCCCGCCGGTCGCCGAGACCGTAAATGTGTTTATTTCTTGCAGCAAGGCTTACCTTCAGCACCGCTCGAACAAGCCTTCTTTGGAGCAACACCAGGGGCCGCAATCGGAGCTGCTGCATTGGCCGAAGCACTCGCAGCTGCATCACCATGTCCACCACACTTGTGTTCAGCAGATCCACCGCAAGCCGCCTTAGGTGCCATAGCAGGAGCCGCTGCAGAAGCAGAAGCCGCTGATCCTTCTTTCTTGCAACAAGCCTTTACTTCGCCATTGGCAGCACCCGCCTTGCTACAACCCGCTGCAGAACCTTCTTTCTTGCAACAAGCCTTAGTAGGGGCAACCGCATCAGCTGGAGCAACCTGAGCTACTTCAATTGCAGGGGTATTTTCTGCAGTTTGACCCGCAGTTTGGGCCTGAGAAACAATCGCAAATCCTGCGATCAACAATCCAAAAGCAATGATTTTTTTCATATATATTTTCTATTTAAACAAATATAACAACAATTTCTGGCATTTACCACTTCGCAATGATGGTTTCGCCACCCACAGTTTTCTGATTCAAATTAACCAAAATTTCTGTATCCAAAGGCAAATACAAATCGATTCTTGAACCAAATTTGATGAATCCATACTCATCACCGCGATTCAATGCTACACCGGGTTTCACATAACAAACAATTCTTCTTGCCAATGCGCCAGCAATCTGCCTGAACAAAACTTGCTTCCCATTTTCTTCCATCACCACAGTGGTTCTCTCATTCTCAGTACTGCTCTTTGGATGCCATGCCACCAAATACTTCCCTTTGAAATATTTGTAATACAACACCTTTCCAGTAACGGGCGCGCGATTCACGTGAACGTTTACGGGCGACATAAAAATGCTCACCTGCTTTCGTTTGTCTTTGAAATACTCGGGTTCCTCAACCTCTTCGATCACCACAACCTTGCCATCTGCAGGCGCAATGATCAAACCTTCACCTTGCGGTGTGTTTCTTGATGGATTCCTAAAAAACTGAACCACCAAAACAAAAAACACCAACGACAATCCCAAGAAAATCTGAGAAATCAAACCCTCTCCAGCCAGCGCTTGAACACCATAGTTCAAACCCAAAAGCACCAGGGTGGTAACAAAAATGATGGTAAAACCTTCTCTGTGTAATCTCATTTTAGAAAGAGCCTCTCAATTTCAAGGTACTTGCTACCTTATCCAATGCCACGATGTATGCAGCAATACGCATATTCACACCGTACTTTTCTGAAGTAGCATATACATTATCAAACGCTTGCTTCATCGCACGATCCGCACGACGGTTCACACGCTCTTCTGTCCAATAGTAACCCAAACGGTTCTGTACCCACTCAAAATACGATACAGTAACACCACCCGCGTTGGCCAAAATATCAGGAACAACCAGAATGCCTTTTTCGTTCAAAATAGAATCCGCTTCAGCCGTAGTTGGACCATTGGCGCCTTCTACAATCATTTTGGCTTTGATTCTCGATGCATTCTCTGGTGTGATTTGATCTTCCATCGCCGCAGGCACCAAAATATCACATGGCAACTCCAACAATTCACCATTTGTTACTTGACTTCCGCCTTTGTAACCTTCCAAACTGCGCGATGCACTGTTTGCAACGTAAGAAATGGCTTCGGCTACATCAATTCCTTCTGGGTTATAATAACCACCAGTCACGTCAGAAATCGCTACGATTTTCACACCCAACTGAGCGATCAATTTCGCAGAAATACTTCCCACGTTTCCAAAACCCTGAACTACACATGTCGTGTTTGTTGGATTCAAGCCCAATTTGGCCATCGCACTGCGAGTGCTCACCATAACACCTCTTCCAGTTGCTTCTACACGACCTAAGCTACCACCCAAAACCAAAGGCTTTCCAGTAACAACGGCGTAAGAGTTATGTCCAGAAATCTTACTAAATTCATCTACGATCCAAGCCATTTCTTGGGCACTTGTACCCATATCCGGCGCTGGAATGTCTTTGTCAGGTCCAAAAACGTTGCGCATGGCCAAAGTATATCCACGCGTCAAACGCTCCAATTCACCCTTACTCATGCTACGAGGATCGCACTTGATACCACCCTTCGCACCACCATAAGGCACATTCACTACGGCACATTTCCATGTCATCCACGCCGCCAATGCCTTTACCTCATCCAAGTGCACATCCATGCTGTAACGGATTCCACCTTTAGAAGGACCCAAATGCACACTATGAACCACACGATACGCTTCAAACACACGAATGGTACCATCATCCATCGTCACTGGAATGTTGGCCGCCACCACTTTGTCTGGTACGCGCAATACGTTTGCAAATTGATCGTCCAATCCTAATTTCTCTTTCGCCTCATCGAAGCGTCTCTGCATGCTCTCAAGCGGATTGTACCTTGGAGTTCCACCGTTGTTAGGGGTTGACATAATATATTATCTTTATGTGAATGTGTGGCAAAAATAGGATTTATCGGTGTAGTTCACTCAACACCGCAACCGATTGTTCCAAATAGTATACAAGAAGTGCCTATTTTTTGGCGAATCGAATTCGAGCAAACCGCCACACAATGAATGAGATACCCCTTGTTTTCACTATGTGCCTAACCTGTAGATAATTCAACAAGAACAATACTAAAAAGGCAAGATTCAAACCCATCAACTTACCCATCAAAGAATCCACGCAAAACCAAATCAGCGCCAAAACCAATACGGCACTCGAATAACTCACAATTAATGACACAAATCGATTTTGCGCATGCAAATAATGTCCAATTGGCGCTGAAAGTGCCAAGAAAAACACAGCCGGCGAAATACATATAAACGAGGCTTTTAGCCCTGAAAATGTGTCACCAAACACCCACACATAGCAATCAACTGGCACACACAATGCCGCAACAATGGCCACCAATGTCCCCATCCCTGAAAGCCAAATATAACGTGAGAGCATGCGCCCCACTTTCAGATCATCCAACACGCCCGTTATAACCCTTGCATGCAAAATAGTACCAAACGAATTGCCAAATATCCAAATCGTGTCTGCCATCAACAAAGCATTGGCCAAAACACCCGCTTCCGCACCACCATACTCCGCAGCAACCCACCACAGCGGCAATCGATATAACAAGAACAACAATATATGTCCAACCTGAGACAGCACACCACTTTCGAACATTTCACGTGGGGGATTCCACAAAGGCCGCCAGTTCAACCTACCCACACGCCTCCATATTTTCCACATCGAATACACCCATGCGATACCCGATGCATACACCAACACCCACAGAATGGCCAGCTCATTGAATCCATGAACATAATTGAATGTTTGTCCATCAGGTATTACATCCGCAGTCCCAACCAACTCACTTGCAAAATGCCTAGGGAAAATAAAGCCATACATCGCCTCAAAACACAACGCCAAACCCAGCAACTTCAAAATCTCAATCAACAATTGCAATTGATTTCTTTGATGGACCAACCCTTTTGCTTGTAAATAATTGTATTGAATGCCCAAACCACCAAGGAAAAAGCCCTGCATAAAGAGCAAATTCAACGCAATCACCTTTGGGTGATCCAAGTTCAAAGGCAAAACACCCTGATTGGGTACCACCCATAAAAACCAACCAACAACATACCCCAATAGCAGCACCGCAAACAAAAAAACATGGGCCGATGGGGCAATTCTTCTCACAGAAAATTTCGCAAATAAATTGGCCAATGCACCACCCGCAATCAATTCGCTCACCATCAAAGTGAGTTGCAAATACAACAACATCACCGACAGATTCCCCCTACCAAAAGCCCCCATCCCCCGAGAATATATCACAACCACCAAAGCTGCACAAAACGCCTTGGCCAATTGCCACCCGAAGGTCTTTAATGGCCCGCCATCCGCATATTTATTTGCCATCGTTCACAACACCCATTTGAAAATTAAACACCTCCAAAAAACACCCAACAGCAGCCCATCGGAACAACTGATCCAGCAACTTCACATCGCTGCCATTGAATACCCGCGTTTTTGAACCATTTTTCGGCACACCAAAACCACTCATTGCCGCAGCTCGGTTCAGTGCATGCTGTCGTCTTTTTCGCGATACCAGGCCATCCAATTTAGCACTCATCACCCACATCTTCCATTCTGAAATCCCCTTCAAGGTCATCTCCGACTTCGGCACCGTAAACCCTTTTTTATCTACCCGCCACAAAACCTTCTTCGGAACCAATCCCACATCCATCGCCTTGCGCAAATATCCCTTGGAATACCCATCCACCAACTTCGAACTCAACGAGCCAGTCAAATCCCACGTATCATCGCCCCATGCGTTCAACCAAGCATCCGCCATCCGATAATCATCGGCAAATGGATTCCTTGATTCAATCCCACAGGCCATCCCATTCCTATCCTCAAAACGCAACAATTGCGTGAGCCTTTCGCCGTAATAATCTTGTCGCATCAGCACATCCACACATGTCTCAAACTGGCGGCCAACCCAACTACCCAAAACCGCTTTAAACCACTGTTTGCCCGCCGATATAAAACCCACAGGCCACTTCTTCCTTACAGGCCAAAGCGTATTCCTCTCATTCCAAAATGCTGCCTTGTAGTAATGAGGGTAACCACCAAACAATTCATCCGCCCCCTGACCGTTAAACAAAACAGTTACACCCGCCGCTTTCACCGCTTCGCACAAAGCAAAATGGGCCAAATTATTCCACGCCACCGGGATACGATGCGTTGCCTTGATATACCTTACTAAATATTGCCCATCCAAATCCCGAACATCCACCTTATGCCAAATTCCACCCACATGCTCAACCACCGCCTTCTGATACTCACTTTCATCGCCGTCCATACCCGGCGCAACCACAGAGAACACATGCAAATGCGCCTCTTTCCCCATGATTTCCCTCGCCATACCCACCAAAGCCGCACTATCAATTCCACCACTCACCGCAAATCCAATGGGCACATCACTGCGAAGTCGTTTCTTCATGCCCGATAACAACTGCGACCGCAACAATTCGATATGATTCTTGGGCTCCTCTTTCAACCCCAACTGTTGCTGCCAGCCCAACCCATCATCCAATTCCAAATACTCGCCGTTGTGCCATGGCTTGATCTCCACACGACCCCAATCCGAAATGGGATTCAACTTCGAATCCAAACTCAAACATGAATAGGTAAGATAACAACCCATTTCCAACTCCAGAATTCCGTTGAATAACATGTTTCTGTCCGACATCCCCTCCTCCAAATGCGATTTCAACGCACGCTCACTCAACACAACCTCTATTCCCTGCGATGCCAAAACTTGCATCAACGCAAAATCTTCACTGCCAAAGAAGAGCGATTTGATGATATTTTCAGAGTGATCGCCATCCTGATCCAAATAATAATACAGAGGTTTTACCCCCGTTTTATCCCTGGCCAAGGTTAACTCCTTCAACTCCGTATCCCAAATGGCAAAAGCGAAAAATCCGTCTAACAAAGCAATGCAATCAACCCCTTTCAAACACCACAACTGCAAAAGCACTTCAGTATCCGTACCCGTATTGGTTGTCAATCCGTAAGCTGATGCCAGCTCCAAAAAATTATAAATCTCTCCGTTGAAAGAGATCCAATATCTACCATCCGCACTTCGCATGGGCTGCTTTCCTTCATCGCCCAAACCCAAAATCGATAGCCTTCTGTGCACAACCATAGCGATGGCATCTTCGTCGCCGCCAAATACCTCCACCCCAAAACCATCGGGCCCTCGATGTTTCATGGCATCCGCCATAAACTCTCCGGCTGCGCGCATACTTGCCGCCGAAACTCCCTGAAATTCAATCCATCCGCCTATGCCACACATATCTACATCAAATTTCTATAGCTTTCGTTCAAAATCCCCCCAACTGCATCAAAACCAAATATCCGTTGAGCAGCCGCTGCGATTTTTCCTCTATCCCATGTCACTGAATCGCCCATGGCCTTTTCCATCGCCATAACCAACCCCTTCTCATCCCCAGAATCAACCATCAACCCATTGTCGTTATTCAGCATTTCCGGAATGCCCGCTACAGCACTTGAAATGACCGGCAACCCGCAACACAACGCCTCCGAAATCACGCAAGGTGCATTTTCCATCGCCGAAAACAACACCAATGCATCGGCATTTTGCATTTCTACAGCCACCGACTCAGAATTCAAATTCCCCAAAAATCGAACGCTCGGATTCACCACGTGCAACAAACCCAGAGCCACGGCCACCGTTCTTGCCTCACTCAAAAATCGCTCACTACCACCACCCACAATGCGCAATTCCAAGGCATCACCAGGAAACCGCAACTTTAACTGGGCGAAAGCACGCACAATGCCCGCCACGTTTTTCCTTGGCTCCAAAGACGACACATGCAAAAATGTAAACCCATCAGCCGGCTTCGAACCTTCCAAACCCGAAATCCTTCGGAAAATCTTCGTATCAACCACATTGGGAAACAACACGAATGGCTTAGCCCCTCCCAAATAACGCTGCATCTGAGCGTGTGAATGCAAACTAACCGGCGCTGCTACATCCACCCTACTCCACATTTTAATCATATCACCGCGAAACACCGCATTCCGTTTGCCGAATCCATCAAAAACCACATCGTTAAATATGGCCCAATGCTCTGTATACCACAAAGGCAATCGCTTACCAAACACGTTTAAACAATGATCCAGAAACCCTGGCACCACTCGCATGACCTTGTCGGCCGCATGCACATGCACACCCAACGGCAACCCATTCTCCTTCACCCAACATCGCAAAACCCGCGCAACCCGCCATTTATAATATTGGTAACTCACCCAACGACCCAACAGACCAGCGCCAAACTGCGGCACTGGACTCCACAACAACTCCGCGCCCTCCACCAAATCGCCCTTCGGCATGGGCTTTTCAACCGCTTTTCCAAACTTCAACATCCTCCAAAACGAATACACCGGAAAATGTGCCAATACCAAACCCAACGATTGATCTATATTTACTTGCGAATGAACAAATGCGTTGGCATGCCGTACAATAAAATTGCCCGCATCCGGATGCGTTGAACTGGGATACCACCCCGTTAACCACAATACCGATTTGTTATTACGCATGTAACAAAAGTACATACCCCACGGCGTGACATCAAATTATTGGCAATTTTTACAAACCTTCTTCTGAAAATTGAAAAATATTCAAAAAAATATTATCTTTGCAGTCCAATTAAATGGCGGTTATAGCTCAGGTGGTTAGAGCACTAGCTTGTGGCGCTAGGGGTCGCCGGTTCGAGTCCGGTTAGTCGCCCACTTTAAAACAAAAAAGCAGCGAATTCGCTGCTTTTTTGTTTATCTACGAGATCAACCTCCGAAAAAGTCACCTCAATTCCTTCATTATCAATTACCCACCGATGTATTTCAACAACTCGGCGCGCGTAGAAGCATCCATAAACTTACCATGAAAACTGCTGGTAATTGTGCTGCTACTGCAGTCTTTAATACCCCTACTCGCCACACACATGTGCTTGGCATCCACAATCACAGCCACATCCTCCGTGCCCAACACCTTCTTCAATTCCTGAGCAATCTGAACAGTCATTCTCTCCTGAACCTGAGGCCTGCGAGCAAAATAATCAACTATCCGGTTCAATTTACTCAAACCAATCACCTGCCCCCCAGAAATGTATGCCACATGGGCAAAACCGTAAATCGGCACAAAATGATGCTCACAAGTACTGTGAAATTGAATGTTCTTTTCCACCAACATCTCCGAATACTTATAACTGTTTTCAAACATCGTTGGCTCTGGACGATTCTTGGGATCCAAACCTTTAAAGTGCTCGTTCACATACATCTTCGCAACACGCAAAGGCGTACCGGCCAAACTCTCATCGGTTAAATCCAACCCCAACACGTGCATGATTTCCTTAAAATGCTTGGCAATCAATTCAATCTTCAAGGCATCGTCCATTTCAAAAGCATCCTCACGCAAAGGAGTCTCTTGCTTAACCGAAATGTGCGAATCGCCCATCTCTTCCCACTGCTTCAGCAGCTCATTTGCTAAATTTTTATCCATTGAACTCTACAAAATTACGGGGTGTCTCGTACAATCTTACACTCAAATTCATTTCCATCGGTACCCGCGCCCTCAACTTTTGCCAAATCACCCATACGATGTTCTCCGCCGTGGGGTTTAAGTCGCGAAACTCCTCAGTATCCAAATTCAAGTTTTTGTGATCAAATCGCTCAATCACTTCTTCGTCGATGTACTGCTTAATTAACTTCATATCAATCAAATACCCAGTCACAGAATCTACCTCCCCCTCAACCTTCACCTCCAAATCGTAGTTGTGACCATGGTAATGCGCGTTGTTGCACAATCCAAAAAATGACCTGTTTTGCTCATCGGTCCAACTGGGCACATGCAATCGATGCGCTGCGTTGAAATGGGCTGTGCGATATACTGAAACTCTGTGCGACATATTATTTGATAGAAATCGTACTAATAAAACCAAACAAATCCCAAATGGTTTGTTCTTTTACAAAACTATGATGCAATTCACATTTGTCACCCCCGTAAACGCCCATATCGATGAGGTGGCCAAAAAATTCAACAAAGAATTGCTCCTCAAGCTCAACCCGCCCTTTATCGCCATGGAATTGATTCGCTACGATGGCCAGCGCGCAGGCGATCAACTCTCCTTCAAAATTGGCATCGGCCCCATCAAACAACAATGGAATGGGATCATCACCGCACATCGATACACAGAAAAACATTGGCTGTTTCGCGACGAAGGACTGCAACTGCCTCACCCCCTCAAAACCTGGAAACATACCCACGCCCTCAAAAGCATGAGCAATCACCAAACGCTGATCATAGACCGTTTAAAATTCGAAGGCAAAAACCCCTTTTTCACACTCCTCATGTGCCTACCATTCATCGCGATGTTTTGGATGAGAAAGCCCCTCTACAAAAAACACCTCGGCAATCACTCATCCTTGTGATGACCCCGATAAAGGCCATCCATCACCACCACGTGCGGCAGCGTGACCAAAGACAATAGCACAAAGGCAAATCCCAGATTCGATGCCAAATCAAATCGCAACAAAAAAGCCATCCCCACCAAAGCCATCAAACCAAATGGCACAAAACCCATGAGCGTTTTTCTTCTATTTTGCTTGTATGTTTCGCTCACATAATCCAATTGATATTGCATCGATTGCAATGCATGCCAAAAGCAAAAAACCACAACAAACCCCAACAATAGCGGCGTAATCCAATACCAAACCGTCACCAACACCCACTGCATCAAATAGTAGAACCACCCTTGGCGATGCTTGCCAAACAACACCAACCCATACACCAACCCAAACCCCACTGAAACCAAGGCAAGTCCCCACGCGTCCAAAGTCCCACCGACCGAAACCGATAGTGCCTGACCACCCAGCATGTCAGCAAAAATGCCAAACACTTCGGCACTGTGCCTCAAAACCGGAAACACCACCAACCAACCGCCCCAAAGCAAGGAATCCAACGATACAATCCGATGGCTATTGAAATTCGACTGCCCAAAATGATGAATCGATATCAACAAAAACACCAGCAGCGATAGACCGGGCCAAACATACCATAAACACAAATACAGCAGCATCACCCCCATATACATCACCAAAAACTTCACACTACCGGCGGTATTTTTTTCTTTTCGATAGAAAAAGTCGTTGCCACCGTGAGGTATACCCAGAAATACCAAGCCCAACAAACTCAGCACCCCTTGCAAAACAGGAAATTGAAGCAGAACCGGCACCAACAGTATAAATATCAGCTGCAACAACATCTGCCATCGAAACAAACGCGAACCCGTATAATTCATCATCCCCGAACCCATTTCGCAAAGAGTGTTCTCAGAAAAAGTCGCTTCGGCAACCACATAAATATCATAATTTCTTGCAAGATATTGGTTTCCTCATTCAGAAAACGCAACACCATCGAGGCCTTTTTGTGATGGAACAATTGATCAAATATCTGTTTCCCCCTATGTGGATGTTTTTGCAAAATCCGCAAAAGCAAATCGTCATAGAACCGAAATCGCCCCAATCGATACATCGTTGGAATCCCAGACTTCTGCTTCAAGGCTTGAGCAATGGCTTTCCCATGTTGCATCATCCGCAGAAACCCATACCCCGTAGTGGGCTTCAAAGCACCCGCAGCAACCCCCAAAGGCACAACCCTAGAGCCCGAAGCATGAAATCGCTTTGAACTATCAAATAGCGCACTCATCGGAATGGTGTTGAACTCCAAATCCAACACAGAAACATCCCAACCCCGCTGGGCACAAATCTCTTTGAGCATCTGCTCACCTTCTGCCAACGTCAACGTCTCTTTGTCAAATTGCGTCACCTCAATCAATGCCTCCGTTTCGCTAAAAGGCAGCACATACAAAAAACGTGTTTTACCCTTTTGTTCAATCCCAAAATCCATCAATGTGCAGGCGCATGGATCAAAAAAAGGCTTTCCCAAATCACTCTTCACCCGCCAACCCACAAAAGACTGCCAAAGGTCAATCTCAGCCCCTGCCGCTGGATCAAACCCACTACCAAAAAACCAATCAGCAACAAAAGTTTGTTCAACGGCCCCCGCCTCACAAATGTTCACATCCACCTGGCCGCCCACCTGGGCAAACGATATCACCTCCCCACAAACCCAATCGATGTTTTGCGATGAGCCCAATGCCTTTTTCACAAAATCGTAAAATGCTTCACTCCTACAATGGTGATAGGTATACGGAGCGATGCTTTGCGATGTCCCAAAAACCTGAACCTGCTCCCAAGAGAAATCT
>JACCEC010519039.1_pt1 | contig 26577 bp, 30 predicted proteins | sample 7450121 | NCBI WGS metagenome assembly JACCEC01 (sample SAMN15323455, study PRJNA562643) | freshwater metagenome | isolation source: river surface water | place: USA:Blue River Watershed | collected 2017-08-18 | reverse complement strand
ACATCGCCGCGATGTGGATCGCCGGCGTGATGCAGGGCCTGATGTGGCGCGCAGTGAATGCCGACGGTACGCTGACCTACAGCTTCGTCGAAAGCGTGAAGGCGACCTTCCCGTACTACGTGATTCGTCTGACCGGTGGCGGCCTGTACCTGGCCGGCATGCTGATCATGGCCTACAACACCTTCAAGACGGTCAGCGGCAGCCATCCCGTCGACACCCGCATCCCTGCGATGACCGGCGCGCACGCCTGACCCACGGAGAATTGAATGAAACTCACCCATGATCAAATTGAACGCAAACCGCTGCTGCTGATTTTGCTCGTCATTCTGGTGGTCAGCATCGGTGGCCTGGTCGAGATCGTGCCGCTGTTCTTCCAGAAATCGACGACCGAGCCGGTGGCCGGGTTGACGCCCTACAGCCCGCTGCGACTGGCCGGCCGCGATGTCTATGTGCGCGAAGGCTGCTACAACTGCCACTCGCAGATGATCCGTCCGTTCCGTGCAGAGACCGAGCGCTATGGCCATTACTCGGTGGCTGGCGAGTTTGTCTACGATCGTCCGTTCCAGTGGGGCTCGAAGCGCACTGGTCCGGACCTCGCCCGTGTCGGTGGCCGTTACAGCGATGAATGGCATCGCGCGCATCTGAATAATCCGCGTGACCTCGTACCCGAATCGAACATGCCGGCGTATCCGTGGCTTGCCAAGACCGCGCTCGATCCGCAAGCCATCGTGCCGCGCCTGACTGCGCTCAAGCGCCTGGGTGATCCGTACACCGATGAACAGATCGCTGCAGCACCGAAGGAACTCGAGGGCAAGACCGAGCAGGATGCGCTGGTCGCCTACCTGCAAGGTCTGGGTGTTCAGATCAAGGCAAGGAGATAAGCATGGATTTTCTTCAAATCGTCTCTGATGCGCGCAGTGTGGTGACCCTGATCTGCCTGATGACCTTCATCGGCATTGTGATCTGGGCCTACAGCTCGCGCCGCACACAAGACTTCGAGGAGGCAGCGATGCTGCCTTTCGCGGACGAAGAACAACTGAACACCAAGGAGCAGGAGCCACGTCATGGCTGATTTCACGAGCGGATTCTGGGGGATCTACATCACCGTACTGACCATTGTGTCGGTTCTTGGCTGCGGCTGGCTGCTGTGGTCGCAATCGACCGTCAAGATACCGGTGTCGAAGGATGGCAAGGCCGAGACCACGGGTCACTCCTGGGACGAGGGCCTGGAAGAGCTGAACAATCCGATGCCTCGCTGGTGGATGTGGCTGTTCTATATCACCATCGTATTCGGGATTGCGTATCTCGCGCTGTATCCGGGACTGGGTACTTTTGCGGGCAAACTGGGCTGGGCGTCGACGTCCGAGTATGAGGAGGAGCTGAAGAAGGCTGACGCCGAGTTCGGTCCGCTGTTCGCCAAGTATCAACAGACCGACCTCAAGGTGCTGGCGGCTGATCCGCAGGCACGCGCGATCGGCGAGCGCCTGTTCCTGACCTATTGCGCGCAGTGCCACGGTTCCGATGCCCGCGGCAACAAAGGCTATCCGAACCTGACCGATAGTGACTGGCTGTATGGTGGCGATCCCGACGTGATCAAGACCACCCTCCTGAAGGGCCGCAATGGGGTGATGCCCCCGATGGCGGCGGCGGTCGGCACCGACAAGGACATCGAAAATGTCGCCCACTATGTGCTGTCGCTGTCCGGCTCTGCATCCGACCCGATCAAGGCCAGCTTCGGCAAAGAGAAGTACGCCGCCTGCGCCGCCTGCCATGGTGCCGACGGCAAGGGCAATCAGGCGGTCGGCGCGCCCAACCTGACCGACAAGACCTGGCTGTATGGCTGCAGTGTTGCGACCATCATGGAAACCGTGCGCGGCGGACGTAACAATGTGATGCCGGCCTTTGCTGAATTCCTGGGTGAGGCCAAGGTGCATCTGCTGTCGGCCTATGTCTGGGGCTTGTCGAACAATTCCACGATCTCCACGGCCGAGAACAAATAGGAATCTCAATGGAGAGTGCGTCACCGGAAGTCGCTGTCGTCAAGATGTACAAAGCGCGGGAGGAAATCTACCCGCGCGAAGTACAAGGCCGCTATGCATCGCTGCGCTGGTTCTTCGTCTGGGCCACGCAGCTTCTTTTTTATGGTCTTCCCTGGTTGTCGTGGAATGACCGGCAGGCTGTCCTGTTCGATCTCGGTGCCCGTAAGTTCTACATCTTCGGCATCGTGCTCTGGCCGCAGGATTTCATCTATCTTGCCGCGCTCCTGATCATCAGCGCTTATTCACTGTTCCTGTTCACTGCGATCTTCGGTCGCGTCTGGTGCGGCTTTACCTGTCCGCAGACGGTCTACACCGAGATCTTCATGTGGATTGAGCGTAAGATCGAAGGCAACCGCAGCGCGCGCATGCGGCTGGATCGCCAGCCCATGTCGGCAGAAAAAATCGCACGCAAGTCGGCCAAGCATGCCGTCTGGGGCGCGGTCGCACTGTGGACGGGATTTACCTTCGTCGGCTACTTCACGCCGATTCATGTGCTGGCCAGCGAAGTCGCCACCCTGACGCTGGGTCCCTGGGAATGGTTCTGGGTGATGTTCTACTCGTTCGCGACCTATGGCAATGCGGGCTGGATGCGCGAGCAGGTCTGCAAGTACATGTGCCCTTACGCACGCTTCCAGAGCGCGATGTTTGACAAGGACAGCCTGATCATCACCTACGACAAGGATCGTGGCGAGCCGCGCGGTGCGCGCAGCAAGAACGATCCTGATACAGCGAAGAACCTTGGTGATTGCATCGATTGCTCGATGTGCGTGCAGGTGTGCCCGACGGGTATCGATATTCGCAAGGGCCTGCAGTACGAATGCATCGGTTGCGCGGCATGCGTCGATGCGTGCAACACGGTGATGGACAAGATCGGCGCACCGCGTGGCCTGGTCCGCTACTGGACTGATCATGCGCAGACGTATCGCTGGTCATCGGCCCAGATATTCCGCCATATGGTGCGCCCGCGCGTGCTGATCTACAGCGCGGTATTGCTGGTGATCGTATCGGTGTTCTTTGGCACCCTGCTGACCCGTACGCCCGTGAAAATGGATGTGATCCGTGATCGTGGCTCGATGGGGCGCGAGGTCGAGAACGGGCAGATCGAGAACGTCTACCGGCTACAGATCATGAATACCGATGAGTCGAGACACCGCTACCGCATCGGTGTCGAAGGCATCGAAGGCATCACGCTTCAGGGGTCGGGAGAGGTTACCCTGAATTCCACCGAATCGCGTGCCGTGCCTGTCAATGTCCGTACACCCGAAGGCAAGGGCAGTAAAGGCTCCAACAAGATCTGGTTCACGCTGGTTGACGCCGACAATCCGGATGTGAATCTCAGGGAGAAAGCGGTGTTCTTCGTGCCGCGCTGACCTGCTTAAAAAACTGCAAGGAAAATCATGCATACTGCACTGATGGAAAAACACCCTGACCCCTGGTACAAGCATCGCTGGCCCTGGCTGTTGATGGTCGGCCCGGTGGCGGTGCTGTTCGCCGGCGTCATTACGATGTGGATTTCATTCTCCGGTGCGGATGCGCTGGTCGTCGATGATTACTACAAGCAGGGCAAGGCGATCAATCAGGATCTCCGTCGCGATCATGTTGCGGCCAGTCTCGGGCTTTCGCTGTCGATTCGCTATGATGCTGCGGCGGGAACACTTCTGGGTCAGCTTCACGGCGCGACAGAGGATGCGCCGCTGAACTTGCTTCTGGTGCATCCCACGGTTCCGGAGAAAGACATCCGGCTGGTCGCTACGCCCGACAAGCGCGGTGTATTCTCCGTCGCGTTGCCCCTGCTGGAGCGCGCGCGCTGGCAGGTGCAGATAGAAGATGCGGCACGCACCTGGCGTTTGCATGGCGATTGGTCGTGGCCGCAGCAGAAAAATACAGACATCCGACCCGTGTCTCACACGGGTTAGGAATGCGAAGGAGGAGGGGCTATGTTGAAACTGGCAATGACCGTGCTGTGGCCGTCATTCCTGACAGCGGCGATGGCTGACGGTTTCTTTTTCTCGCTGTTCGATCCTGCCGATCTGATGATGGTCGGCGGGCACGTGGAGTTGCCGCCGATCGCAGCCTACACGCTGGGCTTTTTCTTTTTCTGGAGCTTCGGCGCACTGGCCAGCATGATGAGCCTTTACCTGATTCGAACGGAGAATCCTGCCCAGCCGCCGTTCTGAGAAGTAAAAACAAAACACGCCGGTCACCTGAGGTGCCAGCGTGTTTTATTTTAATGACTGCAATGGCCTGCGTTTCAGCTGCAGGTTTCCGTTCCTGCTGCCAATGCGCGCATCTTGTGCAGGTCCAGCAATTCGATTTCCCGGTTCGCCACTCTCAGCAAGCCCTGTTTTTTCAGGCGCGACAGCAAACGGCTGATGCTCTCGATTGTCAGTCCGAGGTAATTGCCGATCTCTTCGCGCGACATGCGCAGCTGAAACGTGGTCGATGAATAGCCGCGTGCCGCGTAACGCGACGAGAGATTGATCAGGAAGGCAGCGAAGCGCTGCTCGGCGCGCATATTCCCCAGCAAGAGCATCACATTCTGTTCGCGCGTGATTTCCTGGCTCATCATCCGGTGGAAATGGTGCAGCAGCGTGGGTATGGTGCTGAACAGTTCCTCCAGTCGCGCGAAGGGTATATCGCAGACCTCGCTATCTTCCAGCGCCACGGCATCACAGTGATGGCGATCCGTGCTGATCGCATCCATGCCGAGCAGTTCACCCGCCATCTGGAAACCCGTGATCTGCTGCTCGCCGCCAGGGCTCACCTGATAGGTCTTGAAGTGTCCCAGCCGTATCGCATAAAGATTGGTGAACGGGTCGTCCATGCGGTAGAGCAGGCTGTCCTTGGGCACCTTTCGGCGGCGGCCAATGATCTCATCCAGCCTGTGCATGTCGGACTCGCCCAGCCCCATGGGCAGGCACAGCTGGTGCATGCTGCAAGCGGAGCAACTCGCTTTCAGCGCGCTGAGGTTCAGTGATGCGGCGGGCGTGAGCGGGACGGACTGAGTCATCGGGGCGGCCAATCTTTGGATGCGCCGAATGTAACCGATTTGAGCGTGCCATGCCACGCTTGCGGACTATTCAACCGGTTCATAAGGGAGGCCAACGTAGTTTTCCGCAATCGTCGTGCGGCCCGCTTCGGAGCTGGTGAAGTAGTCCAGCTCCGCTTCCTGGATGCGCTGATTGAAGGGATCTTCGGAGAATTTGTGCAATATCGACGTCATCCACCATGAAAAACGCTCGGCTTTCCAGATGCGGCGCAGGCAGATCTCGGAGTAGCGCTCGATTACATCGGTGCGACCCTCCCGGTAGCGCTTGCGCAGAATGTTATAAAGAGTGTAAACATCACTGGCGGCAAGGTTAAGGCCTTTGGCGCCGGTTGGCGGGACAATATGGGCGGCGTCACCGACCAGGAACATGTGGCCGAATTGCATGGGCTCCGCGACGAAGCTGCGCAGTGGCGCAATACTTTTTTCTATGGAAGGCCCGGTGACGAGGCGGTCAGCCACCTCTGCAGGCAGCCGCGAGCGAAGCTCGTCCCAGAACCGGTCATCCGACCAGTCGTCGGTCTTGTCATCCAGCGGGCACTGGACGTAGTAGCGCGACAGCACCGCCGAGCGCATGCTGCACAGTGCGAAGCCGCGTTCGTGATTGGCGTAGATCAGTTCATCCGATACCGGCGGCGTGCGGGACAATACGCCCAGCCAGCCGAAGGGATAAACCCGTTCAAACAAGGTGATTTTGTCGGCGGGCACCGACTTGCGGGCGATACCATGAAAACCGTCGCAGCCGGCGATGTAGTCGCACCTGATCGTGTGCCGTGTGCCGTCCTTGGTGAATCTCACGCTCGGGTGATCGCTGTAGATATCCTGCGGCATCACTTCCTCGGCGTCGTAGATGCTCGGCATCCCTGATTGCGCGCGCGCCTCCATCAGGTCTTTGGTCACTTCGGTCTGGCCGTAGACCATGACCGTCTTGCCGCCAGTAAGCGCCTTGAGGTCAATGCGCTCCATCCGCCCCAGAAACGACAACGCAAATCCTTCATGCACATGGCCCTCGCGATCCATGCGATCGGCGGCCTTTGCCTCGCGCAGCAGTGATTGGGTGCCTTGCTCGAGAACGCCCGCCCGTATCCGCGACAGCACATAGTCCGGCGATTTGGCTTCAAGGATGATGTTGTCGATACCCTGCAGTTCCAGCAGACGGCCGAGCAGCAGGCCCGAGGGGCCGGCGCCGATGATGACGACCTGAGTTTTCATGGATGGCCTCTTGTCTCCGGGGCGGTGGAGCCCTGATGGTTATGGGAATCTGCCGATGGTCGGGCATAGGGGCGCTGGCGGGAATAGACTTTACCCACATAAACTTGTACATTTCGAGGATTTTTGCGTATCGGGACTGCCGTGATGCCGACTTCCGTTCCCTCCGCCAGCAAGGTCCCTGTGTTCGAGCTTTATGGGGAAAACGGGCGCTCACCGACGCCTGACCTGATTCATTGCGAATCGATCGCCGAGCGCAGCCGCTTGCACAATTGGGAGATCAGGCCGCACCGTCATCATGGGCTGTTCCAGCTGCTCTGGCTGGAAGAAGGACAAGCGAATTGCCAGCTGGATGAGGCGCGCGCAGCGCTTCATGGCGGGATGGCCGTAATTGTGCCGCAGCACTGCGTGCATGGATTTCAGTTTTCTCCGGACGCGCGCGGCCTCGTGGTGACGGTGGCGTATTCGTTGCTGGGGAGCCTGGGGGCGAGCCTGTCACGTGAGCTCATGCGCCTCAGCGCCGCCCAGTGCTGCGATCTGGCCGACGGGGATGGTCGTGTCGAGGGCGCGATGCGAGCGCTGAGTGCCGAGTACGACAGCGACGGGCTTCATCGCGAGGCATTGATAGCCGCACAGCTGTCAGTGGCGCTCGGATGGCTGTTGCGCTTGTCGGTGCAAGCGGCAGCCGGTGATATCGCCGTGCCTGCTCGCGCACGTCAGCATGTCGCGCAGTTCACGACCTTGGTGGAGGCAGACTACGCGCGGCAGCTCGGTCTGGAGCACTATGCCGCACGGATGGGCATCAGCGCGGCGCACCTGAATGCCTTGTGCCGGCAGGTCACAGGACAGTCTGCGCTGTCGATCATGCATGCCCGCACCATGCGCGAGGCGAGACGGATGCTGGTGTACACCTCGATGACCGTTCGCGATATCTCGGATGTGCTGGGTTTTTCCGATCCCGCTTATTTCACACGCTTCTTCAAGCGCAACGCCGGCTTATCGCCCCGCGCTTTTCGCTTGCAAGCAGAGTCCTGGAATGCGAGTGCCGCGTCGAAGGGATTGGCCTGATCGCCGGAACAAAGCCTCGCCATAGGCGAGGCTGCGAGGGTCGTGAATTCTGCGCCGAATTCAGGACGTCAGGGTAATAGCACCGACAACTCGGCGGCTGCATTGAGCAGTGCGGGAAGGAACACCTGCTCCATCTGGGCGCGTGAGACGCGCGTGGCCTGCGCGCCAACGTTCAGTGCGGCCATGACCGTGCCGGTCGCACCCCGGACGGGCACGGCGATGGAGCGCAGCCCGATTTCCAGTTCCTCTTCGACGATCGCAAATCCCTGCTGTGCAGTCTCTTCGAGGATCTCGCGCAGGCGCTCTTCCGACACCACAGTGCGGTCTGTGTAGGGCCGCAGCGGCACCCGCGCGAGATAAGCATTCAGCTCGGCAGGGGGCAGCGCTGCGAGCATCACGCGACCCAGCGAGGTGCAATAGGCGGGAAGACGGCTGCCTGCATTCAGCGCAATCGACATCACGCGCGAGGTTTGTGAGCGCGAGATGTACAAGACCTCATCCTGTTCGAATACCGCGAGCGAGCAGGACTCCCCCAGCGTCTGGCTGACCTGGTTCAGGCAAGGCTGCGCGGAGACGGTCAGTGGCGTGGAAGACAGGTAGGAATAGCCGAGCGTGAGGATCTTTGGCTTCAGGTAGAAGTTGTTCGCCTCCGAGCCCGCATAGCCGAGTTGCTTGAGCGTGTACAGGCAACGCCGAACGGCGGCGCGCGGAATGCCCGTCTTGTGGCTGATCTGCGCGATGGTCATCGCGCGTCGCTGATCGCTGAATGCCTTGACCACAGCCAGCCCGCGCGCCAGCGAGGTCATGAAGCTGGGATCGGTCAGTTGTTCGATTTCTTCGGCGATGCTGATCGCACGCGCCGGCAGTGCCATCGGCGCTGGAAGTGGAGGTTCTTGGCCTTCGAGCGAAGCGGTCGCAGTATCGGTGGCGGAAGTGATGTCATTCATGGTCGGCGAGGTAGTGTTCTGCATGGTCGGGTCGCTGTCGATGAGGGCGAAGTGCGGTCGGCTTCAGTCTGCGTGTCGGGCTGAAAACCGTCCCGCCGGCTCTGCTGCCATCCCGCAAGCTGCACTTGATTCGCAAGCGCGTTTGCTCGGCGGGCGCACGCCATTTTTTTGTGGTGAGCACGCCCTCATCCAGCGCGGGTGCATCTAATTCAATGAAACGGTGTTACCGTAGCGGAACTCGATGTTTTTTTGATAATCCTTGCTTTTTGCGAGCACTCGTTCATTTGCACTGCATGAATTGCGAATTCTTTCGTTGTGAAAGCGACACAGATCCGCTCGACAAGCTTCAGCGGCGAATGGGTTCGGTTTTTGCCTCGTGCGACGACCGAACACAAAATGCGTGGGCCGTCTTGCGACCCTGTTTCCTCAACTATACACTGCGAGCTGTTCTGTAGTCAGACAGATGTTCGGTTATCGCACATTGGTCTGTGCGGAAAATGCTTCGGCATCTGCGTGGCAGAGCGAGGCGACCTGTGAAAGAGGACAGTTTTGGTCAACAAGATTTTTCCCGGTCTCGACGCTGCGGTGGCCGGCATTCAGGACGGCGCGACGATCATGATCGGCGGCTTCGGCAATGCGGGCATGCCCCGTGAGCTGATCGACGCGCTGATCGCGCAAGGCGCCGGCGATCTCACGATCGTTAACAACAACGCCGGCAATGGCGACACGGGTCTTGCGGCGCTGCTGGCGGCTGGCCGCGTGCGAAAGATCATCTGCTCGTTTCCACGCCAGGCGGATTCTCAGGTGTTCGACGGGCTGTACCGCAGCGGCAAGATCGAGCTGGAGCTCACGCCGCAGGGCAATCTGGCCGAACGCATCCGCGCAGCCGGCGCCGGTATCGGCGCCTTCTTCACACCCACGGGCTATGGAACGCAGCTGGCAGAGGGCAAGGAGACCCGGCTGATCAATGGCAGGCACTATGTGCTCGAATATCCGATTCATGCCGACTTTGCGCTGATCAAAGCCGAGAAGGCGGATCGCTGGGGCAATCTTGTCTATCGAAAGGCGGCGCGCAACTTTGGTCCCATCATGGCGATGGCGGCCAGTTGCGCGATTGCGCAAGTCAGCCAGATTGTCGAACTGGGCGAACTGGATCCGGAAGTAATCGTCACGCCGGGCATTTTTGTGCAGCGTGTCGTGCAGATTGCCAGGAGCCGGTCATGAAGCGTTTCAGCAAAGACGAGATCGCGCAGCGGGTCGCGCGCGATATTCCGGCGGGTGCCTATGTGAATTTGGGCATTGGTCTGCCGACGCTGGTGGCGAATCATCTCGATCCGTCCAAAGAGGTGCTTTTACACAGCGAGAACGGCATTCTGGGCATGGGACCTGCACCCCGGCCGGGCGAAGAAGATGAGGATGTGATCAACGCAGGAAAGCAGCCCGTGACGCTGTTGACCGGCGGCGCTTATTTTCATCACGCCGATTCATTTGCGATGATGCGCGGAGGCCATCTGGATATTTGCGTGCTCGGCGCCTTTCAGGTGTCGAGGCAGGGTGATCTGGCGAACTGGCACACGGGCGCGCCGGATGCGATACCTGCCGTCGGCGGAGCGATGGATCTGGCCATTGGTGCCAAGCGCGTGTTCGTGATGATGGAGCTGCAGACCAAGGGCGGCGAGAGCAAGCTGGTGGAACGCTGCACGTATCCGCTCACGGGCGTGGGATGCGTCAGCCGGGTGTACACCGATCTCGCGGTGTTTGACATCACGCCGGACGCGCTGATCGTGCACGACATCGCCGAGGGCGTCCCTCTGGCGGAACTGGAGCGTATCGTCGGTCTGCCGCTGCTCGCTGGCTGAACGGAACATCCCGTCAGTGTCGCGGGCGGTGGGCCCTTCTCTGAACATTTTTTGACCTATCTGGAACCAGCCATGAAACAAGCCTTCATCTGTGATGCTATCCGCACGCCCATCGGGCGCTTTGGCGGTGCGCTCAAAGATTTGCGTGCAGATGACCTTGGGGCCATTCCGCTGCGCGCGCTGCAGGAACGCAATCCCACGGTCGACTGGTCGGCCGTCCATGAAGTCATCTTCGGCTGCGCCAATCAGGCGGGTGAAGACAATCGTAATGTCGCGCGCATGTCGTCGTTACTGGCAGGCTTGCCGATTGACGTACCGGGTTCCACCATCAATCGCCTGTGTGGCTCGGGCATGGATGCGCTGGGCACGGCTGCACGTGCGATCAAGTCCGGCGAGGAAGGGCTGATGATTGCGGGTGGTGTCGAATCCATGACGCGCGCACCTTTCGTGATGGGCAAGGCGGACAGTGCTTTCTCGCGCAATGCGCAGATCTTCGACACGACGATAGGCTGGCGCTTCATCAACCCCCGAATGAAGGCGATGTATGGCGTCGATGCCATGCCGGAGACGGCAGAGAATGTCGCCGTTGATTATCAGATCAGCCGCGCCGATCAGGATGCCTTCGCCGTCGCCAGCCAGAACAAGGCCGCTGCTGCGCAGGCCAACGGCGTGCTGGCAGAAGAGATCGTCCCGGTCATCATTCCGCAAAAAAAGGGCGATCCCGTTACCGTGCTGCATGATGTACATCCACGCGCGACCAGCGTCGAGGCGCTGGCAAAACTCAAAGGCGTCGTGAGTCCCGAGGGCTCAGTGACCGCTGGCAATGCATCGGGGGTGAACGATGGCGCCTGTGCGCTGCTGCTGGCTGATGAGGAGCATGCAAAGCGCTTTGGATTGACCCCCCGGGCCCGTGTGATCGGCATGGCGACCGCCGGCGTGCCGCCGCGCGTGATGGGCATAGGACCCGTGCCCGCCGTGCAGAAGCTGCTGCAGCACACCGGCATGACGCTCGCTCAGATGGACGTCATCGAATTGAACGAGGCATTTGCCGCGCAAGGCCTGGCCGTGCTGCGCCAGCTGGGGATTGCCGACAATGATCCGCGCGTTAACCCGAACGGCGGCGCGATCGCGCTGGGTCATCCGCTGGGCATGAGCGGCGCGCGGCTGGTGACGACCGCCATGTACCAGCTGCATCGCAGCGGAGGCCGTTATGCGTTGTGCACGATGTGCATTGGCGTGGGCCAGGGAATCGCAGTCATCATCGAGCGCGTGTAGCAGGCACAGCTCCTGCCGTGCAGCAATGGCTTGTGCCTGAATGTAAAGTGGCTGGATAAGAACGTCTGAGCCAGCGACAATAAAACAATAAAACAATAAAACGATCGAATAATAACGATCGCAACGTTAATAACGATAACAAGGATCCGCCGATCCGAGACAAGGAACACCGTATGTCAGTACTTCATCCTTACCGCCGCGCGGCGGCGGGCGAACAGCCGGATTACCTGTCGCCTGCCTACGCATCTACTGTCAAACGCTCGCCATCACAGCCGCTGATTCTGCTGCCGCAGTCGCTGTCAGAAATGACCGGGCCCGTGTTCGGGCACGAGCGGGTGACGTCCGGTGATGCCGATCTGACGCGGCAGCATGCGGGAGAGCCGCTGGGCGAGCGCATCATTGTCGCTGGCCGGGTACTCGATGAGGATGGCAAGCCGGTACGCAATACCCTGATCGAGCTCTGGCAAGCCAATGCAGCGGGTCGTTATCAGCACAAGAACGATAATCATGATGCACCACTCGATCCGAATTTCACGGGCACCGGTCGCACGATGACGGATGAGCAGGGCAACTATCGTTTCATCACCATACGCCCCGGCGCCTACCCGTGGCGCAATCATCCAAATGCGTGGCGGCCGGCGCATATTCATTTCTCGCTGTTCGGCCACGCATTTGCGACACGCCTTGTCACGCAGATGTATTTCCCCGGGGATCCTCTGTTGTCGTTCGATCCCATCTACAACAGCGTGCCGGATGAACAGGCTCGGCAGCGGATGATCTCGCATTTCGATCTCGATCTGACCGAGCCGGAGCATGCGCTCGGTTTTCGCTTTGATATTGTCCTTCGCGGACGCCATGCGACCCCGATGGAGCGATGAGAAGATGAGCGCTGAAAAAAATATCCGCCCCGGTCTCACGCCTTCGCAGACGGTCGGCCCCTATCTGCACATCGGTCTCGACTGGCTGAACACGACGGAATTGGCCGGGCCCGAGGTTGCCGGTGAGCGCATCGTGATTCAGGGACGACTTCTCGATGCCGATCGAGCCCCAATCCCTGATGGCATGATCGAGATCTGGCAGGCGAATTCACACGGACGTTATGCTCACCCGGATGACGCGCGCGGGCTTCCCCTCGATCGGGGGTTTACTGGCTTCGGTCGCACACCCACGGGTACGAGCGGTGAATTTCGGTTCTCTACGATCAAGCCGGGCAGGGTCCCCGCTACGAACGGGCAGCTGCAGGCACCTCACCTGATGGTGAATGTATTCGCGCGTGGCCTGCTCAGGCAGGCAGTCACGAGAATGTATTTCTTCGGGGATGATTATGCGGACGATCCTGTGCTGGCACTCGTGCCTGCGGTCCGTCGCGCAACGCTGATGGCGCACCCTCTCGAGGGCACATCCGGCGTTTTCGAATGGAACATTTTGCTGGGCGGCGATCAGAATGAAACCGTCTTCTTCGAACTCTGATCCAAACTGAATGAGCTCTCTCCCATGAACTCCGGTCGCCTGACACGAGCAATGTCCTCCAGCGAGGGCATGTCGCAGATTTTTTCGCCGCTTAACACCGTGCAGCGGATGCTGGATGTGGAGGCTGCTTTGGCGAAAGCACTTGCCGACGCAGGCGTGATTCCTCAGCCTACGGTGCCTGCGATCGTCGCCACCTGCAGTGCGGCAAACATCGATCTGGAGGCACTGGCACACGAGGCTGGCAGCGCCGGCAATCTGGCAATACCTCTGGTCAGGCAACTGACCGCCAGGGTCGCCGCGCGCGATGCAGAGGCAGCACGACATGTGCACTGGGGTGCGACCAGTCAGGATGTCATCGACACGGGTATGGTGCTGCAATTGCGCGAGGCCTTGCAATGGATCGCGGTAGAACTTGCCGAGCTGGCAGACGCCCTTGCCGGTCTGGTGCATCGCTATCGTGCCACGCCCATGATGGGGCGTACCTGGATGCAGCAGGCGTTGCCGATCACCTTTGGTCTGAAGGCGGCGGGCTGGCTTGATGCCGTGCTGCGCCATCAGGACAGGATTGCCTTGCTCAGCAAGCGCATCACCGTGGTGCAATTCGGAGGCGCTGCCGGATCACTCGCCAGTCTGCACGATCAGGGTCTGGCGGTCGCGCATGCGCTCGCATCCCACCTTGAGCTTGAGCTGCCGGCAGTGCCCTGGCATGGACATCGCGACCGAGTGGCTGAAGTCGCGACGACGCTGGGTCTGCTGACAGGAACGCTGGGCAAGATCGCTCGCGACATGTCATTGCAGATGCAAACCGAAATTGCGGAGCTGTCGGAGCTTGTCGCGCAGGGGCGGGGCGGTTCATCCACGATGCCGCACAAACGAAATCCTGTCGGCTGCGCAGCCGTGCTCGCCGCGTCTCAGCGTGTCCCGGCACTGGTGTCGACCATGCTCTGCGCAATGGTTCAGGAGCATGAGCGTGCGCTGGGAGGCTGGCAGGCGGAGTGGGACACCTTGCCGGAGATCGCCGAGCTATCCGGCGCCGCGCTGACCCAGTTGCGCAACGTGGTCGAAGGCCTGCAGGTCAGCGAGGCACGCATGCGAGCCAACATCGATCTGACGCAAGGCCTGGTGATGGCCGAGTCCGTGTCACTCGCGCTGGGGAGACACATCGGTCGCGCAGCGGCGCATGAGCTTGTCGAAGCAGCCTGTACTCAGGCGCTGAGTACGTCGTCGACGCTGCGGGATGTCTTGCAGTCCGATGCGCGCGTAATGCAGTACTTCAGCGCCGAGGCGCTGGCGGCACTGCTCGATCCTGCGCATTATCTGGGTGAGGCACTGGCTTTCAGCGATCGCGTGCTGGAACTGCATCGCCAGCGAAAAGCCTGATGCAAGGTAGCTATCGTTTACACCGCATACACCGCATACACCGCACACACAGGAGTCTTCATGCCTTTCCTTGATACCGGCGCCGGCAAACTGCATTACCAGATCGACGGGCCCGATAACGCTCCGGTACTGGTACTGTCCAATTCACTGGGCACTACGCTGGACATGTGGCTGCCGCAGCTGCCGGCGCTGACCGAGCATTTCCGGGTGCTGCGCTATGACACACGCGGGCATGGGCAGTCGGAGGTCACGCCGGGGCCTTACACCATCGCTCAGCTCGGACGCGACGTCGTTTCCCTGCTCGACGGGCTGAAGATACCGGCGGCCCATTTCTGCGGACTGTCGATGGGGGGCATGACGGGCATCTGGCTCGGGGTGCATGCGCCCGGCCGCATCCACCGGCTCGTGCTGTGCAACACCAGTGCGGCGATTGGCGTACCGGAAGTCTGGAATACACGCATCGCGAAAGTGAAGCAGGACGGCATGGAGGGCATTGTCGATGCTGTGCTTGAGCGCTGGTTCACTGTCGACTTTCTTGCGCATGCGCCCGCGCAGGTAGAGCGCGTGAGACAGATGCTGCGCACTACGCCTGCAGAGGGCTATATCGCCAATTGCGCTGCCGTGCGCGACATGGACCAGCGCTCAGAGCTCTCGCGTATCACCGCGCCGACGCTGGTCATCGGTGGCAAGCATGACAAAGCCACGCCGCCCGAGCATGGCGAGCTGATCGCGCGTGCCATCCGTGGTGCTAAGTATGTCGAGCTGAATGCGGCGCATCTCTCCAATTGGGAAGTGGCGCAAGCCTTCACCCAGCAATTAATGGCTTTCCTGCTCGCCGGATAAGGACACCCCATGAATGAAAAAGAACGCTATGACGCCGGCATGCAGGTGCGCCGCGCCGTGCTCGGCGATGCGCATGTGGATCGCGCGCAGGCCAATCGCACGCCATTCACGGGCGATTTTCAGGACCTGATCACGCGCTATGCGTGGGGAGAGATCTGGACCCGACCGGGACTGCCACGTCATACACGCAGTCTGATGACGATCTGCATGATGGTCGCGCTCAATCGTGAAGAAGAGCTGAAGCTGCATCTGCGCGCAGCATCGAATAATGGCGTCACGCGTGATGAGATCAAGGAAGCATTGCTGCAGACCGCCATCTACTGCGGCGTGCCCGCGGCGAACTCGGCATTCGCGCTCGCGCAAAAAGTGTTTGCCGAGATGGACGCAGCGGGCTGACCCTCCTTCGTCGACGCCCTGTCTGAGACTTCTGTTCGAAGACTCTCGCATGCCGGCCCAGTGCCGAGTTCAGGTATAGTCTTGTTTTGCATGCGCTCCACAGAAGGCGCTGTTACAAAAACAGGAGAGATCATGAATGCATCAGCCAAGCCGCGCTTCGCGGTCATGGGTGCCGGCTCGGTCGGTTGTTTTTTCGGCGGCATGCTGGCACGTGCCGGTTTTCCCGTCACACTCATCGGCCGACAGTCTCATGTCGACGAGGTCAATCGTCAGGGCTTGTGGCTCGATGCCAAAGCTTTCTCCGAGCGTGTTCCCATGCAAGCCAGCACGGACGCGTCGGGCGTTGCGGGTGCCAAAGTCATTTTGTTCTGTGTGAAATCCGCGGACAGCGAAGCAGCGGCGCGTCAGATGGCGCCTTACCTCGAACCGGATGCCGTCATTCTCTGCTTGCAAAACGGCGCGGAGAATCCCGAGATCGTTCGCAGCGTGCTGCCGCATCGTGTGATACCCGCCGTGGTGTACGTTGCCACCGAAATGGCGGGCCCCGGTCATGTGAAGCATCACGGGCGTGGCGAGCTGGTGATCGGTGACGCACCCGAGAGCGCGGATATCGCCGCGTGGTTCGGGCAATCCGGCGTGCCGGTCGACGTGTCAGCCAACGTGATGGGCCCGCTCTGGGGCAAGCTGATCATCAACTGTGCCTACAATGCCGTGTCGGCGATCTCGCAGGAACCGTATGGCAAAATGGTCGAGGTCGATGGTGTGCCAGAGCTGATGAAGACGGTCGTCGCTGAATGCCTGGCAGTCGCCGGCAAAGAGGGCATCGAGGTGCCCGGTGACATGTATGAGACCGTGCGCAAGCTGGCCTCGACGATGGCTACGCAGTACTCATCAACAGCGCAGGATCTCGCGCGCGGCAAGCCGACCGAGATCGATTACCTGAATGGCTATGTATGCCGACTGGGGCAAAAGCATGGTGTGCCGACGCCGGCCAATCATGCACTGCTGACGCTGGTGAAGCTATTGTCCAGCAAATCTCATCCCGGGCACTGAAGCGTACAAGGAGCATGTCATGACACCGGAACAGTTCGAGCAACAGATGCGGCAGCAGGGCTACGAGATAGCGACCGTTGAACGTCCTGCCAACGGTTCACTGGAACTGCATACGCATCCCTTCGAGGCGCGCGCGCTTATTCTGGAGGGCGAGATCACGATCGTGTCGGACGGGAAGACACAATTCTGCCGCGCAGGAGAGCTTTTCCAGCTGGATGCGAACGTTCCCCACACTGAGACGTATGGACCGGCTGGCGTCAAGTACATAGCGGCAAGGAAGAACGCCTGAGTTGGTAAGTCGCGCTGACGACTTCAGCGCGACAGTTTCAGGGCCGTATCAAGAGACCGTCTTCGGTGTGCATACGCCGGCATACGCGAGATGGTTCTCGACCTCTTTACCCTCCAGCGTATAGACCGTCATCGCACCCCACGCGATGCGCCCCACTTTCACGCTGACGAGAGCGATCTTGCGGCCCATCACGGTTTTATCCATCGCGACTTCGCCTTCATACCATTCTGCGCTGGTCTTGAGTTCCGCCGTCACCGGGCCGCCATACAGGGTGCTGAAAAATATTTTCCCCGCCGTCGTATCCACCATCAGATCGACCGGATCCTCCTTCAGGCTGCTCATCTGCTCGACCCGCTTGCCCCAGCCGTCGTACTCGACATGAGTGCCACTGCAGATGAAACGGATTTGCTCAGCCTGAGCATTTGCCGCCAGCAGGAGACCCGCGAAAGTCAGTGATCCGAGTAGCTTGTTCATCGTTCGCTTGTTCATTGGTCTTTTATGCAGCCGTATATTCATCGAAGGCTTTCAGCGCGTGCGTCGCATACATCATCGATGGTCCGCCCCCCATGTAAACCGCAGTTGCCAGGACTTCTTCGATTTCCGCTTTGGTGGCGCCGAGTTTTACGAGCGCATGGACATGAAAACCGATGCAGTCATCGCAGCGCGTCGATACTGCAATGCCCAGCGCAACGAATTCGCGGGTCTTTTTGTCCAGCGCTCCGGCCTTGGTGCCGGCGGCGGCCAGCTGGCCGAAAGCGGTCATCAGATCAGGCTGCGTCTCGCGCAAGCCGTTCATTCGGGTAGCGACTGCCTTGGTGAGGTCTTTGTAGTTGGGTATGGCGCTCATGGTGAATTCTGAGGTGGGTGTGCGCCTGACTGCTGCGCACACCCGGAGGGGACGGTATCAGGCATGGATCACGGCATTGCCGTTCATCTTGTCGACGCGGAGGAAGTACTTGCGCGCATAGGCAAGCAATTGACGGTCTGTCGGGTGATCAACCGTTTCCACGCCAAGAATTTTGGCGGATATGGTCGGATCATGCTTTTCTGTGTGACGTATCAGCTCAAGCTTGGCCGAGCCGGGCCCGACGACGAGAATTTCTCTGGCGTCCGCCACAGCCTCTGCCACTGCATGCAGATAGTGTTTGTCAGCGCCGCTGTGGCCTGAGCCTGTCGAGCCGGATTTGTGATGCAGATGGGGATGGGTGGATCGCGTCTTGATGACTTCGCTGTCGCTGTCCTCAGCGTCAAAATGAATGACGTGGGCTTCCTTGTGATCGATCCAGATTACTGCGTGATCTAAAGACATACTGGCTCCTTAAATGCCGCTGAAAATAATTTCAGCGTTTCAGGAGCCAGTATTTCCCTCCAGTACTAATATTGCCTTGACCTAAGTCAAAACAGGCTGGCGACGCAGACATTAACCAACGAGATCCACCCTGCCGGAGGTGTCCATGATGCCGGTAATGACGCTCAGCTTCGGATGACGGGCATTGACCTCCTTGCGGAACATCATCAGCGCTTCCGCATGCGAGCCGGTTTCCATTTCCTTCTCGCCTACGGCACCTGCGCCGAAAGCCAGCTTCGCCGCGCCGCAATCACGATGCGACAGCGCGACCACACGTTTGATGTGGTGAAGTCCGACCGTGATGTCCAGGTTATCCCAGAAAGTCTTGTGCCAGGCAGCGAACTTCGGATGCACGGCGCCGATCGGGCCGCCCGCCATCACGAAGTGGCTGTAGTTATCGCCCAGCTTGTCGCGCTCGACGCCCGACAGCAGGCCCATGTACTGCCAGCTCAGCGTGGTGAAGCGCGGGTCGATGCAGTTGACCAGCATCGCTTCGTAGTTACCGCCGCCGGCCATCGAGCGGCCGGGAACGAAGCCCATGATGCCGCCAGCCAGCACCGCTGCGCTGGTGGCGAGGAACTGGCGGCGCGATGTGCCGGTGCTGCTGGCGAGTGCTGCAGGGGTGCAGCAGGGTCAACCGGCGTCATGCAGCTCGGTCGACAGAGTTTCAATTGTTTTATCGGACACGTTGGTTCTCCTTTTGAATACGAGACGGCTGGGCCATAACACAGCAATAGAGGCAGCAACACGGCCCGACAAGTATTTGCAACGGCATAAGCATAATGTGCAGCCCATACCCGTGCATGAGTTTTAATATTAAAACTGAAATATTTTTGCGGGATTTACGCAAAAACATCCAATCCTGTCCTCATAATCGAACCCAGCGGAGCGGATCTTTAATGGTGCTGAAGGTATTCTCGCAATTCCGGGCTACAGAAAAACGGCTTCATCCCGATTAATACCGACGAGAGCCTGTTCTTGTGTCACGCGGACTGGTCGTTTTTGTTTCCGCGTGCGCAGCGGGATGATATTGCGAATGTTGAAATAATAGATTTTTGCCGGCGGCGCCAGCGCCCGGTTCCGGCAAGGGCCTGACAGAGAGGTCACCGAGATGAACGCACAATGGATGATTCCCGCCTTGCTTCTGGCGATTGCATGCCCGTCGCTGATGGCGGCCGATGCCAAGCATGATGATCACGGCGCAGCGCATGCCGCGCCTGCGCACGATGCCCACGAGGCTGCTGCGAAGCCCGCTGCGCCCAAAGCCGCCGACAAGCATGCCGCCGATGCAAAGCCGGCTGCCGAGCCCAACGCAGCGGATGCGCACGCTGAAGCACCGGTCAAGCCCGTGCCAAAAAAGAAGCGTGCAAAGAAAGCAAAAAAAGCCGCCCCTCACGATACGCATGCGCCCGCAGCGGACGCGCACGGCGGTGCCCCGGCAGCAGGCCACGGCGCAACCCCCCATGCGACTGCTCCACATGACAAAGCGCCCGCTGGTTCGCACGCCGCTCCCGAGCCCAGCAAGCGACTGACGCTGCGCAAGCCAGTGCCCGGAGCGACGCAAGATGCGCATGCGGCGGACAGCCACGCAGCGCCGGCAGCGCCAGCGGCGGATACCCACGCAGCACCGGCCGCGCCCCATGCGCCTGCTGCGGATGCGCAGGTGACACCGACGGCGCATTCGCCAGCACCGGTAGCAAACCACGCGCATGCTGCACCGTCTGCATCAGGCCATGACGCGCACGCGGCAGCGCCTGCAGCGCCCGCTACCTCAGCGACGGCGCACGACGATGCGCACGCGTTGGTAGCTGCGCCCTCGCCGCTCAGCAAGCGCGTAAAGCTGAAAAAGCCGCTGGCAGCCGCACCCGCAGCTGATGCCCCTGCACCCGCTGCAGCGCATAGTACTGCGGCGTCGCAGGATGCTCATGCATCGAACGCAACGCATGCAGCGTCGGCGTCCGCACCGGCAGCACATGCCAGTGCGTCTGCGAACGACGAACATGCCGGACATGACGCGCATGCCGCACACGCTGCGCACGATGCGCCGGCGACGGCTGCGGCTGCGGCGAAGGCACTGCCAGCTCATTCGGGGCACAGCGCAATGACCGTCGCCAGCCCCCGGGCTGCCGAAGAGTGCGACATGCCATTGAAAGCTGAGGTCGCGGCCTTGTTTGACCGATGGAACGCGTCGCTGCGCACCGGTGACCCGCGTCGGGTGGTCGCCAACTACGCTCCCAATTCCATCCTGCTGCCCACCGTCTCCAACCGCGCACGTTTCACCATCGCGGAGAAGGAAGACTACTTCACGCATTTCCTGATGAAGCGTCCAGAGGGCAGCATTGATGATCGCCTGATCGAAGTGGATTGCAACACCGCCACCGACGCCGGTCTTTACACTTTCCGGTTCGCGGACGGCACCAAGGTCAAGGCGCGCTATTCGTTCTCGTACAAGAAGATTGGCAACGATTGGCTGATCACCAGCCATCATTCATCTGCGATGCCGGAGCAGGTGGCGACAGGGCATGACGCCCCGGTAGCTCACGCCGCCGCTCAAGCGCCCGCTCCGGCGCCGAAGACACAAGCGAGCGCGCCGCGCGAGGACAGCGGCCCATCGACGAAGGGCTGGGTCCGCTTTCCCTGAGGCTGGGGCTGCGAACGTTCTTTTAATAACAGAGCGATAATATTTGGCGCGCGCACTCAACTCGCGCTGGACGCCATCAGAGAGTGAATGCAGAATGGCCCGACGACAACCCTGTCGTCGGGCTTTTTTGTGCCCGCCAGCGGAGCGCATATGAAAACAATAATCAAAGGCGCGTTGGTATTCATGTTCGGTCTGTGCACTCTGGCTATCGCGCAACCGGCGGTGGACGTTGGGCCTTCATCGCCAGTCATCCTGCTGCCACCCAAAGATTCCACAATGGTGCTGGAGGACAGCCACGGTCAATTGAGCCTGGCCGAGGCGAGATCGAGGCTCTCCTCATTTCGACGCGCCAGCGAGTTGTCGACGCCGAACTCCGTTAGTGCCTACTGGGTTGCGCTGCGTTTGCACAGCAGTCATGAGCGGGACCATGTCATTCGCATCGTTCCATCGGTCGGTCTGGGCTGGAAGGACATTCGCATCAGCGTCGTGGATGAGGACGGGAAGCTCACTGAGATCAGCAACTATACCGGCGTGCATGGCATGCACAATCGCATCGCCAGCGAGAATCCGCTGAGATCTGCGGACCCTCCTGCGCCCAGCCAGTACGCACTGTACACGCTCCGCCCCGGGCAGTCTGTGACGGTCTTTCTGCGCATGTATGCAGACCAGCGCTTCCCGCCCAAAGCTTATGCGCCGCAGATGATCGATCATCAGCGCTATCTCGAGATGCGCCGGCTGGGCTTGTACATCGAAGGCGCGCTCGCGGGCGCGATGCTCGCGCTGGCGATCTTCGGCTGGTACAACGCGCTGCATACGCGCAACGCCGCCAGCTATGCGTATAGCGTCTGGATATTGTTTGCGCTGGTATCCGCGATCGGTCAGCCGGTGCATGATGGCCAGCGACTGTTCGAGCTATTTCTGGATATTTCGAATATCAAAGTCAATCATCTTTACCTTGCTGAGTTCATTGGTGCTGCTGCGACCTTTGGTCAGTCGATGACCTATGTGATCTTTGCGCGTACTTTTCTTGAGCTCAAGGATCGCTTCCCGGCTTTTTACAAAGTCACTCACGCCTACATCGCTTTCTATCTTGCGGCCGCTGCCGCACGACTGCTATGGGATCAGCACAGTATCCCGGCGCAGATCTTCTGGCTGCCTATCGGGCTAAGCACATGGCTGGTGCTGATGGGCGTATTTACCTGCGCGTTCATACGGATGCGGGAAGGCTTCGAGGTGGCGCGCTTCTTCATGATTGCGATGTTCCCTTATCTGCTGTTCCGCACGGTATACATCCTGAATGTGCTGGCCTGGCCATCGCCACTCTCTTTTCTGCCTGATGTCGGGATTTTCTATTTCATCAAAGAACCCACGACGGCGCAGGCGTTCGGGGTGACGCTGGAGGCGCTGATCATGGCGCTTGCGGTGGTGGCACGTACCCGCACGCTGCAGGAGCAGTTGTCGCACAACATACAAGCGCAAAAAGAACTGGTCGAGAACCAGAACCGCGTGCTGGAAGCGACGGTGGCCGAGCGCACGCGCGAACTCGCAGAACAGCATGAAGAACTGGAGGAGACGCATCAGATCGTGATCGGATCGGTCAATTATGCGAGCCGTCTGCAGCGCAGCCAGTTGCCGCGCGCGCATCGCCTCGATGGACGTTTTCGCTCGCTGGGCGTGGTCTGGGAGCCGCGCGACACCATCGGTGGCGATCTGTGGTGGATTTCGTCAACACAGCATAGCGGCCCTTTTTCGCTCGCGGTAGCCGATTGCACCGGACATGGCGTGCCGGGCGCGATGCTGTCTCTGCTGGTCAGTAACTCGCTGGAACGCATCTACTCCGCAGACCCTGATATTCGTCCGGCGGATGCACTGATGTCGCTCGATTATCTGGTGCGAACCGGCCTGAATCAGGATGCGGAAGACAGCGAGAGCGACGATGGCTGCGATGCGGCGATCGTTCGCATTGACCGTGATGCCCGACGCATGGAATTCGCAGGTGCGAAGGTCGGCCTGTTTCATCTTGGTGCCGATGGTTCGGTACGTCGTTATGTCGGCTCACGAGCCAGTCTGGGTTACCGGCAGCCTCCCGACGAGGAAGATTTTCCGGTTGGTCAGATGATCTCGTATTTGCCCGGCGATGTATTCGTGATCGTGACTGATGGCTTTACCGACCAGCCGGGGGGAGACAAGGCGACGCCTGTGGCTTTTGGCTACCGGCGCATCGAGCAACTGCTGTCCGGGATGCAAGGGCAGAGTGCCGAGTCAATCAGTCAGCGCCTGCGCGCGGCGTTCGACCAATGGCAGGGATCGCGCCAGCGGCGGGACGATGTCACTGCTGTTGTGTTCAGTCTTTGAACGACTGATCCTCGCAGGCGATGGCGACCTGGTGCGCCGATATTTTCATCGTGTTCATGGCGCTGTACCCTCTGGCAAGGGTAGAGCTAGGCTATCATTTCACGCGCGGCGCGAGTACACTGTTTGTATGATGCCCGAGCGACGGACAGCTGCAAGTTCATTGATGCGCAATGAAAAAAAATCCTGATTCCGTGCGAGCGCCTGCAGGGCTTGAGTGGCGATTGTTCAAGAAGTTGCCACGCCTGACGCTGCTGGGTTTCCTTATGCTGGGTGTCGCATGGCTGGTGCTGAAACTCTGGCCCATAGAGGGCGATGCGGCCTTCATCGCACACAAGACCCAGACCTTCGAATACGCGCTGATGGGTCTGGCGATCTTTCATCTGACGATGGTGCTGACGGTTGCCTTTGGCTGTGTGATCGTGATGATCATGAAAGGTCCGCAGTACACATCGGATTCTTACGAGCTGCAGGACGCAGACCGCCCGCCGGAAGACGGGCACTGATCTGCGAAGGTACGTCCCTCAGCTCTGGTCGAAAGCCTTGTCCACCGGCACCTGCATATTGGTGGCCAGAGAGTTCGTTGTGCTGGCCAGCGCGATAACGGCCTGCAGTTCCGCATATTGTTCCGGCGTCATGCCTTTCGCACGTGCCGCAGCAGTGTGCGAGTGCAGGCAATATTCGCAGCTGTTCGCGGTGGACACGGCGATGTAGATCAGCTCTTTGGTCAGCGCGTCGAGTGCGCCGGGCTTCATGACCTCCTGGGCGCGTTCCCACACATGCTTGAGCAGTGCTGGCGAATGCGCAAGCGCCTTCCAGAAATTGTTCACATCATCGACTTTGCGGGTCTGCATGATGTTGTCATACACAGCACGCGCTTCCGGGCTGGCGTCAGCATATTGAATCAGGGGTACGGTGGCCATGCTTTTCTCCTCGGGGGTTATTAAAATGATTGCCTGATTGGCTTCCTTGCTGATCAACTACCCGCCCATCAGCGCTGTAGCGGCAGCCTGCCGGCGACAGCATGGCAAGGATGGCGATGGGCTTAATTCGGGTTTAAGCCTCACTTTGGCGCAAAGGGGCGGCAATTTTTTGCCGCTATGGTAAAACGCTTTCGTGGGTTTGTTTCCGGTTTGCCCACCAAAAAAATTAAAACAAAGCTGGCAACTGTCGATTCACTGAAAGGATGAAATGAGTACGCTGACCATACGCGATGTGCGCGCGCGGGCTGTCACGGCGCCGCTGGTGCGGCCACTGAGGACGGCGTCTGGTTCGATCGAGGTATCCCCGCTGATCTTGCTGGACGTGCTGACGGAGCAGGGGATCACCGGGCAGTCTTATCTGTTCGGCTACACGCCACTGACGCTCAAGCCGCTGATGTCGCTGATCGAGCAGGTCAAGCCTGAGCTGATCGGCAAGGCCGTGGTGCCGGTGGAGCGCATGCGGCAGATGGAGCAGCGTTTCCGGCTCCTGGGATTGCAAGGCTTGTTAGGCATGCTGGTGTCGACGCTCGACATGGCGTATTGGGATGCGCTGGGCAAGTCAGCCAACATGCCCGTGGTGCAGCTGCTGGGCGGCGAAGCGAAGCCTGTTCCGGCCTATGACAGCTACGGCATGGTCGATCCGGTGAAAGACGCCAAGGCGTTCGAGAAGACGTTGGCGCAGGGTTTCAAGGCGATCAAGATCAAGCTGGGCGATGGCCCGCAGCGCGATCTGCAGATTGTTTCCGAGGTGCGCAGCATCATCGGTCCGGACATTGCGCTGATGGTGGACTACAACCAGAGCCTGACGCCCGATGAAGCGATACGCCGGATACGAATGATCGAGGAGCACGACATTCACTGGGTCGAAGAGCCCGTGCCCGCTGAAGATCTGCAGGGTCATGCGAAGGTTCGGCAGGCAGTGAATGTCAGCATACAGACGGGCGAGAACTGGTGGTTCCCGCGCGATGCCGAGCAGGCGCTGAGCGCCGGCGCGTGCGACATGATGATGCCGGACCTGATGAAGATCGGCGGTATTACCGGATGGATGAGCGTGGCCGGCATGGCCAGTGCGGCATCGATCCCGGTATCGAGCCATATTTTTATTGAGGGCAGCAGCCATGTGCTGCCAGTGACCCCGACCTGTCACTGGCTGGAGTTCATGGATTTCGGCGCGAACATACTGGCCGAGCCATATGCCGTTGTCGACGGCAAGGTGACGCCGAAAGGACCTGGCCTGGGCATCGGCTGGAATGAAGAGGCCGTGGCCAGATATGCATTGACGTAAACCGCGACCCGGACGCCTGTGGCGACCTGCGTCGCGACAGGTGGCTGGAGGTAGCGATGAAACGCTGTGCAATGCTGTATCGTTCACTGACGACGTTGTGTGTAATGTGGCTGATGTTGCCAGTGCTGGCGCGCGCAGAGACCCTGGAGACCAACGATCCGAACATTGTGGTCAAGAGCGTCTACTGCGTCGCGTTCGATCTGTCGGGTGTGCTGGTCAATCGAGGACAGGATGAATTTCACGGGGTGCTGAACGTCGCGGTTCGCGACGAAGATGGAGATATCGTGGGGCGCGGGCGGCTCAAGCTGCGTGCCGGCGCCGAGAATGGCAGGCGCTTCTCCTTTTACTACATCAACACGATGAACTGCCGGCGGCACAAATTCGAGTTCAATGTGGTGCCTGAAGTCGCGGCAAAATAAGCAGAACTCTCCTGACAATGCTGGCGGCCTGACGAGAGGGTATCTGAGCGCTGGTCCGTGCCGCATCGTGCTTTTATCCCTGGTTCAAACCCGATTCGCACCGGATTTTTAACGGCTCGCATTTCTACGCGCAGTTGTTCTGTCATCGAATGGTCGACCTGAACCGCTGACCTACTTGCGACAACATCACGCCAACCAGGTGCGATTCATCGCAATGTATTCATCATCCACGCCAGTATCGTAACGATCCTGCGTCGTTCCTTCATTCTCCGTCCATCGGCAATGCACGGAGTGCTCAGTGACGGATGATTACGACAGTCCCTGGAAAGAAGCGATTGAACGGTACTTTCCGGATTTCATGCACTTCTACTTTCCCGCTGCCCATGCGCGCATCGACTGGAGCCAGCCGTATCTGTTTCTCGATCAGGAGCTGCGCTCGGTTTTACATCAGGGGGAGCCGGGAAAGCGCTTTGTCGACAAACTGGCCCGGGTGTCGTGTCACGGCGGGCAGTCCGAATGGTTTTACATTCATATCGAAGTGCAAGGCGAGCGGCAGGATGAGTTTGCCGAGCGAATGTTCGTCTATCACTACCGACTGTATGACCGCTATCGTCAGCCGATTGCCAGTCTGGCGGTGCTGGCCGATGACCGGCCGGGCTGGCGACCGGAGCGCTT
>JACCEC012891348.1_pt1 | contig 26584 bp, 27 predicted proteins | sample 7450121 | NCBI WGS metagenome assembly JACCEC01 (sample SAMN15323455, study PRJNA562643) | freshwater metagenome | isolation source: river surface water | place: USA:Blue River Watershed | collected 2017-08-18 | reverse complement strand
GGCAGTGCGCTCCTGTGACTTCGCGAAGTCAATGGCATCAAGCCCGAGCTCATTTTTCATCATGACGTCCGCACCCTCTTCCAGCAAGAGGATAACTACCTTCTCATGCCCCGCGCGCGCTGCCATCATTAGCGGCGTGGTCTTGTTCGGCGATTCTGCATCGATATAGGCTGAATGGTCGAGGAGGTTTCGAACAATGAGCAGGTTGCCCGAGGCTGCCGCATAATGCAGCGCCGCCCATCCGGGGCGGTTGATCTCGGCACCTTTGTCAATCAGGCGCGCGGCTGCCGTAGCCTCGCCATTGAAAGCGGCAATCATTAGTGCGGTGTCGCCGTTACGAGAGCGTGCATCAAGCTGAACACCTTTTGCGCTTAGCAGCAAGCCGAAAACTTTCCAGGCTTTTTTTCGCACAGACAGTATGAGCCCGGTATCAAAGCGCTCGGGCTCGATGGTGTTCGGATCGAAACCACGCTGCAGCAGCTGGCGGCAGCGGCTCGCATCATCTAGGTGAATCGCATCGAACCATTCTGTGTACGAATCCGGTTTCTTCGACAAAGGCGTCAGTAAACGCTCGAGGCCCGGCAGAACGGCGGCCGCTAGTAGCTGGCGTCGCTCCGGGTTATGTCCCGGTTGTCTGAGGTCGTCGATATTCATACCGGCGCTGGAATACGAAACAAGTTCCGGAAATTGCGCGTAGTGGCCTCAGCCAGCGTCGTCAGCGGCACCTCCTTCAGATCAGCAAGGAATTCACCAACATGCCGGACGAAACCGGGTTCATTGGTCTTGCCACGTTTGGGCACGGGCGCGAGATACGGCGAGTCTGTCTCGATCAGCATTCGCTCCAGAGGCACCGCGCGGGCGACTGCCTGCAGTTCCCTGGCGTTTTTGAATGTGACGATGCCGGAAAACGAAATGTAGAAACCCATCTCCATCGCCGCCTCGGCTACTTCAAGGCTCTCGGTGAAGCAGTGCATCACGCCGCCGGCACCACCGGCATCGGTACCTGCTTTTTCCTCGCGCATCAGGCGCAGGGTGTCTCCGGATGCTGATCGGGTATGAATGATGAGTGGCTTGCTGCTTTCGCGAGAGGCGCGAATATGCACGCGAAAGCGCTCGCGCTGCCATTCAAGGTCGCCCTGCAGCCGGTAGTAATCAAGTCCGGTCTCGCCAATCGCCACGATGCGCGGATGTTCGGCCAGCTTGACCAGTCCGCCGACCGTGGGCTCCACCGTATCTTCATAATCGGGATGAACGCCAACCGATGCATAAATGTTCGTATGGGTTTCCGCAAGCGCCAGTACCTTGGGGAATTCGGGCAGGGTGACGGACACGCACAGTGCTTGGCTGACCTGATTGGCCTGCATCGTGTCGAGTATCTGCGGCAGGCGTTCCGCCAGCTCGGGGAAATCAATATGGCAATGGGAATCGACGAACATGGTGACAACAGCCATTGAGGAACTAACCGGCGGTATTGTACGCCGGCCCTGCTCGCGTCACATGGTGTGCGTGGACCGTGATGCTCCGAGCGACGTCCCCAGCAGTTCTTCTATTCGTTTTTTGAGCGAGCGCCCGGCATCATCATCGGGGAAATGCACACCGAACCCCTGGGTGTGATGGTTGCCCGCTCCGGCTGGCGTGATCCAGACAATCTTGCCCGCAACCCGATAGCGATGTTCATCCTGCATCAGGGTCAGCAGCAGGAAGACTTCATCACCCAGCTTGCAGGGACGACTCCCCGGCACGAAGATGCCGCCATGCCTTAAAAAGGGCATGTAGGCTGCATAGAGCGCCGCGCGGTCGCGGATTGACAGCGAAACGACCGAGGGACGCAGCGTGGTGTCGGTAGCGGAGTTCTCTTGCATGGTGTTGGCCTGTCGGATAACTGGCTGCCGACAGACCGGATCAACAGATGATCAGGCCGCCGCGCGTGGCGGCTGCATCAGCCGGGCATAGTCGAGCAACATGTCTTCGATGAAAAGCCGTGCCGCCAGCGGATGCTCCGAGACGGCACGACGCGAACCTGCGTCACGCAATGCCTGCTGCAGGCTATCGGCGCTGAGCCGCGCTGCCAGCGTTTCCAGGCTCTTGCGATGATGCGGGTAGTAGCGTACCCGCCCTGCGAGTTTCAGGGCGAGCAGATCGTAGAGCCAGCGCTGCTGCCATGCGACGAGCTGCGAAAGAGCGACTTTCTGTAGCCGCTCGGCCACGACCAACGCCGTGGCAGCATCGGGATGCGCAAGATGCGAGAGCCATTCTTCCTGGGCTTCGGCGAATTCCCCTTCGGCTGCTGCCAGTGCGGCAAGCGGTGCGCCCCCCTGCTCTGCCAGCCAGCGTGCTGCATTGCCGACTTGTTGCGATTCCAGCCACCGAAGTGATGCGTCTGCTGCGGGCAAATGCAAAGGAAACTGACGGCAGCGGGAAAGTATGGTCGGCAGCAAGCGGTCAATGCGATGGGTGACGAGTAAAAACACGGTACTGGGCGGCGGCTCTTCCAGCGTCTTCAGCAGTGCATTCGCGGAGGCTGCATTGAGCGCTTCTGCCGGATACAGCATGACCACCCGGAGTCCTGCACGGTGTGTGGAGACATTCATGAAGGTCGCCAGCGACCGAACCTGCTCGATACGGATATCTCGCGAGGGTGTCTTGCTGGCGGAAGATTTTTTGGTGCTGCTCTCTTCAGCCTCAGGACTGGCTTCTTCTTCCTCCGCATCCAGTACCTCGGGGCGTACCCGCCGGAAGTCCGGATGACTGTACTGCGCAAACCATCCGCAGGACGGACACTCGCCGCAGGCATGCGCTTCGACATCCGGCCTTTCGCACAGCAGCGACTGCGCCGCATGCTCGGCAAACGCCACCTTGCCAATGCCTTCGGCGCCATGAAAAAGAATCGCATGCGGGAGACGCTCGCGCATCTGCTGCCAGCGTTGCCAGTCCGGGTTCTGCCAGGGATAGAGGGAATTTGTCACCGCTGATATCCGATCAGAGCGCAGCGACCAGCTGCTCCAGCTGGCGACTGACATCCTCCAGCGGCTGGGTGGAATCCACCACGCGTATGCGCTGCGGGAACTGATTCGCACGCTGCAGGTACGCCTGTCGTACCCCGGAAAAAAATGCCTGCTGCTCCTGCTCGAACTTATCGAGCGTCCGGCTCTTGTCCAGACGCTGACGCGCGACCTCGAGCGGAACATCGAACAGCAGCGTCAGGTCGGGCTGCAATTCTGCATGCACCCATTGCTCAAGCGCGCTCAGCTTGTCCAGGGACAGCTGGCGACCGCCCCCCTGATAGGCAAAGCTGGCATCGGTGAAACGATCAGAAATAACCCAGTCACCGCGCTCCAGTGCCGGCGCAATCAGTTGCGCGATGTGCTCGCGCCGCGCTGCAAACATCAGCAGTGCCTCGGTTTCGAGGTGCATTTTCTCATGCAGCAATATGTCTCTGAGACGCTCGCCAAGCGGCGTGCCGCCAGGTTCGCGGGTGGTGATCACGGTCTTTCCGCGCGCGCGGAGAAAGGCAGCGACGCCATCGATGTGCGTCGATTTACCCGCACCGTCGATGCCTTCGAAAGTAATGAATTTTCCTCTGACCATGAATGGGGAAGCCGTTATGCAGGTGTTAGCCGCTGGATTACTGGGAGCGACGCTGGTAGCGGTTCACTGCCCGGTTGTGATCATCGAGATTGTCCGAGAATTCACTACTGCCGTCACCCCGCGCAACAAAATAAAGATCCCTGCCCTGCGCAGGGTTCATCGCGGCATCCAGGGCAGCGCGACCAGGCAAGGCAATCGGCGTGGGCGGCAGACCTGGCCGCATGTAGGTGTTATACGGCGTATCGGTCAGCAAATCCTGCTTCCGGATATTGCCGTCAAAGCGCTCGCCCATGCCGTAAATTACCGTGGGATCGGTCTGCAGCAGCATACCCCGGCGCAAACGATTGATGAACACCGAGGCAATCCGCTTTCGCTCTCCCGCCTTGCCGGTTTCTTTTTCAACGATGGAGGCCATGATCAAGGCCTCGTAGGGATTGTCATACGGAAGCTCGGCGGCGCGTGCCTCCCAGGCCTGCTTGAGCTTTTTCATCAGCTGTTGGTGCGCCAGCTGGTAGATGTTCAGGTCACTGCTGCCGCGCTCGAACACGTAGGTGTCCGGGTAAAAAATCCCTTCAGGATGGGGAAAGCCCGGCGCTACTTTATCGAGCAGCTGTTCCAGGCTCAGCTCAGCACTGTCATGTTTCAGCCATGGCTGCCGTGCCAGCTCGGCGCGCATTTGCTCAAAGGTCCAGCCTTCGATGATGGTCAGGGATTCTTTGATGGTATTGCCCCGCACCAGCATATCGATCAGTCCGAGTGGCGTGGTACCCGGTAGCAGCCGGTAGCTGCCGGGCTTGATCACGCCGCCCTTGCCCAGCCCGCGTGCGAGAAACTCCATCAGCAGCGGCGGTGCGGGCACGCCAGCAGCATGCACTTGTTTCATTGCGGAACGTAATCCGCTGCCGGAGGCGATACTGAACTCGATGGGAACGCCGCCGGCAGTGACCAGCGGGTCGCGTGTCCAGTAGACGAGGAAGGCACTCGCGGCCATCACAAGCAGCACACCCAGTGCGAGAATCTTCTTAAACACCCCGGCTCCCCCAGTTCTGTTACCTATTCAGCATCGACGCGTTTTTTCGCGCGACCCTATAATCCCGAAAGTTCGTAATGATAGCGTCCCACTGCAAGCGACCAGGATTTCATGTCTGAGCAACAAGGTTTCATCTCCTTTCTGTCGGAACCCGGCGTGATCCGAGCCTCGGGCGAAGAGGCCCGTCACTTCCTCCACAACCAGCTGACTAATGACATCGACAATCTGGGCGCGGATGATGCTCGGCTGACCGGTTATTGCTCGCCCAAGGGCAGACTCATGGCCAGTCTGCTGAGCTGGCCCGTGGACGACGGCATCCTGCTGATGCTGCCAAAAAGTCTGCTGGCGGGTTTCCAGAAACGCTTGCAGATGTTCGTGCTGCGCTCGAAAGTCATGCTGGAGGATGTCAGCACTTCGCTATCGATCGTCGGTATCGGCGTGCCAGAGGGGCAGGATTTTCCCGGTCTGGCGGATCAGGTCTTCCGTAGCCATGCGGTCGCCGGTGGGAGGCTGATCCGTGTCAGCGATAGTCAGCGATTGCAACGGGCATTGTGGGTTGGGCCATCCGCACAGCGCGACGCGTTGATTGCCGCACTCCCTTCCGGCCTGCCACAGCAACCCGAAGCCTACTGGCGCTGGCTCGAGATTCAGGCTGGTGTGCCACAGATACTGGAGGCCACACGCGAGCAGTTCGTTCCTCAAATGGTGAATTTCGAACTGATCGGTGGCGTGAATTTCCGCAAGGGCTGCTATCCCGGACAAGAGATCGTCGCGCGCAGCCAGTACCTGGGTAAGCTCAAGCGCCGTATGTTGTTAGCCCGTGTCGATATCGCTGATCCTGCCGCTGCGGCGCCCGGTACCGAAGTATTTTCCGATGCCGATCCGGGTCAGCCGAGCGGCATGGTCGTCAATTCAGAACGCGGACCGGAAGGTCACGTCGACTGTCTCGTCGAGATCAAAATGGATGCCGTCGGATCGCCCGTGCATCTGGGCAGCGCTGGCGGACCACTGCTGCAGTTCGGCGAGTTGCCCTACTCGCTGGAGGCTGGCACCTGACATGGATCTCTACGTGTACTACCACGTACCCCTCGCCAATGCATCGGCGCTGCTGCTGCGCGCTCAGGCCATGCAGCAGTCACTCAGCGAACAGTTCAATGTACAGGCGCGCCTGAAGCGCCGGCCCGAACTGAGTAAAGACTGTCAGACCTGGATGGAGGTCTACCCGGAGGTGTCCGTTGACTTTCCTGCCGCGCTAGAGCAAGCCGTCGCAACCCATGCACTGCCAGAGCTGATTTCCGGCGAGCGGCACAATGAATTTTTTGTGGATATCGATACATGTGTCTGATTGTTTTTGCCTGGAAGCTGCTGCCTGAATGCCCGCTGGTGCTGGCCGCCAACCGCGACGAGTTTTTCGACCGGCCGACTCAGGCAGCGCACTGGTGGGATGATCATCCACTGGTGTACGCGGGGCGCGATCTGCAGGCGGGCGGTACCTGGCTGGGCATTAATCGCTCGGGGCGTTTCGCGGCGCTGACGAATATTCGCAAGGGCGGGGAAAAGCGCGATGATGTTCGCTCACGGGGTGAACTTGTCGCTGGTTTTCTGCAATCACACCTCAGCGCAGAAGACTACCTCTCCAGCGTGCGCGAGCGCGCGGCAGAGTACAACGGTTTCAATTTGCTGCTCGGAGACCACCAGCACAGCTTCTGGTTCAGCAATGAAGGAGATACCTCAATGCAGCCGCTGGAGCCGGGGATTTACGGATTGTCCAATGGTTCGCTGGACACCCCCTGGCCGAAAGTATTGCGCGCCAAGGCACAGTTCTCCAGTCTGCTGTGTCAGGGTGCACCCGATGACGCCTATTTTGAAATGCTCTCGGACACCACGCGAGCCGCCGATGGCCGGCTCCCGGATACTGGCGTATCACTGGAATGGGAACGTCTGCTGTCGCCGATCTGCATAGAATCACCGGAGTACGGCACTCGCGCATCGACGCTGCTGCGCGTGAACAGCGGCGGACAGGCACAGCTGATAGAGCGCGTCATTCGCTGAATCGCGCTGATCCGCGCTGACCTATTCTTCAGCTTAGTCGTCTGCGCATCAGGCGATGCGGCATGTCCGCTTCCATGAATTCCTCACCCTCGACCACGAAACCCTGACGCTCATAAAACGGTACGGCATGGGTCTGCGCATGCAGAACCAGTGTTTGATGGCCATCTTGTCTGGCCTGATCGAGCAAGGCAATCAGCACCTGCTTGCCTATGCCCTGTCCGCGCAGCGACTGGCTCACTGCCATGCGGCCAATGTGACCATCGGGCAGCAATCGGCCGGTGGCTACCGGCTGACCCTGCTCATCATAAGCCACCGCATGCGTGCTGACCTCATCACCCTCGTCCCATTCCAGTTCGACGGGCACGTTCTGTTCGATGACGAAGACTTCGATGCGAACTTTCTGCGCATCTTCGCGCAGGCTGTCCCAGTCACCGGTAACGATGCGCAGGTTCATGAAAATCGCTCAGACGTGTACCGGCAGCGCTTTTTCGAAGCCGGTCAGCACATCACGCCATTCCTGCGGCACAGGTACGCTCTTGCGCACACGACTGTCGGCATGCACGTACATCATCTCACCGGATACCAGCAGATCATCGCCTTTGAAGATCTCCAGCACGAAGCGCATCGAACTGCGGCCCAGCTCCGAGCAGCGCACGCCGATCTCGAGCATATCGTCAAAACGCGCCGGGGCATGATACTCAATACCTGCCTTGCGCGCGAACAGCTCCAGACCTGCTTCAGACTGGGCGATTACATCAGGCAAACCAGTCTCACGCCAGTATTCGGTAAACGCGACATCGAAATAATTCAGGTAATTGCCATTGAAGACGATCGCCTGCATGTCAACCTCTGACCAGCGAACGCGCAGCGAGTGGACGAAAGAGAAGTCTTGTTTTGCCATCGAAATGCTCGTTGTTGTTATTCGGAGAGAAAGCGTTCGATCAGCTGATTGATTCGCTCGGGTTGCTCATGCACGACCCAGTGTGTGGCTTCTGGCAGTCGCTCGATGATCAGGTCGTCGACCAGTTCAGGCAGCTCATCTAATAACTGCGGTAACAGAGCTTTGTCTTGCATACCCCAGATCACGCGGACTGGCACACTGCAATGAAAATCCGCCGGGTTCAAGCTTAACTTGCTCGCGCCGGGATCGCCCTCTGCAGGTGGATACAGCGGCGTCGCACGATAATAATTGACCCCGCCATGCAGGCCGCGCGCCCAGTTAGTGTGGTACCGCTGTCGGGTTGTCTCATCGAACCAGTGATCCGATGGCCTGCCCATGCCCAGCATCAGCTGCTCCATTACACGAAAGTCATCTTTTGCCAGCGCTTGTTCAGAACCGGTCGCACGCAGCCAGTTCATGTAGGTGCTGGCTTGCTGCTGTTCCGGGTCATTCGCGAGTGCTTTGGCAAATGCATAGGGATGTGTGGCATTGATAATGATCAGTCGTTCCAGCAAGGCAGGGTTGCTGATCGCGATATTCCAAGCAATCGCTCCACCCCAGTCATGAGCAACCATCACACAGCGTTGGTAGCCAAGATGTGCAATGAACTGCTGGATATCCTGAGTAATTAGCTTGGGCCGGTAAGCCGACACATCATCCGGCTTATCAGACAAATTGAAGCCCCGCAGATCCGGTGCGACCGCAAAATATTGTTCGCCAAACGCCTGCAACTGCTGATGCCAGGCGAACCAGAATTCGGGAAAACCGTGCAGGAAGATCAGCAGCGGCTTTCCGCGCTCGCCAGCGCTGGCGTAGTGCAGGCGAATGCCGTTCGGCAGCGTAGCGTACTGCCCCTCATTAATGACGGTACTCACCCGCCCTCACCCTTCAGGCCTGCCTGCAGCTTTTCACGCACATGCGGTACCGATTCGTAGGGATCGCCGGGGTTGCGGCCCGCAAGAATATCTTCCATGCGACGCTGTACATTACCCAGCGAGCCGGGATGGGAGTAAATATAAAAGCTGCCATTGCGTATCGCATCGAAGGTACGCTGCGCAACTTCGGCCGCAGTCACTTTGCCGGAAGATACGGCTTTCTCCAGGACCGCTTGCGAAATCTGCTGACTGACCGTTGGCTTGTTCTCCGCCTGGACATCACCCGGACGATTCTTGTGTGACTGGCTGATACCAGTCTGTACAAAATACGGGCACAGCACCGAAGCGCCGATCGGCGCCTCGACCAGCGACAGGTCGTGATACAGGCTCTCTGACAATGACACCACGGCATGCTTGGACACGTTATAAATGCCCATGGTTGGCGGGTTCAGCAAACCGGCCATCGACGCGGTATTGACGATGTGACCTTCATAGGAAGGATCTTTTTTCGCGCAGTCGAGCATCATCGGCGTGAATATCCTTACGCCATTGATCACACCCCACAGGTTCACGCCCAGCACCCACTCCCAGTCAGCTTGGGAACTTTCCCACACCAGCCCGCCCGCACCAACGCCGGCGTTGTTGAAAACGAGGTGTACTGCACCGAAGGTGTCCATCGCAGCCTTCGCCAGCGACTCGACTTGCTCTGCCTTGCGCACATCACAGAGTTGCGCGATCAGTTCAACACCTTTCGCGCGCAACTCATGGGCCGTGGCGTCGAGTGCCTCTTTCTGCACATCGGCCAGCACCAGCTTCATGCCCAGGCTGGCACCCAGCAGTGCAAACTCTTTGCCAAAGCCGCTGGCGGCGCCGGTGATTACCGCTACACGGCCACTAAAATTTTTCATGTTGTCCTCAGATCAGTCTGACTAATTGCTTGCCAAAGTTCTTGCCACGCAAAAGACCGATGAAAGCCTCTGGTGCGGAAGCGAGACCTTCCGCAATCGACTCTCGGAATTTGAGCTTGCCTGCGGCAACCAGTGCGCCCAGCTCGCTCAGCCCGGTTGGCCACAGATCCATGTGCTCTGACACGATGAAGCCCTGCATCATCAGCCGCATCGACAGCACCGCATGCAGGTTATGCACGGGCATCGGCTGCCCATCGTAACCAGAGATTAGCCCGCACAGTGCGATACGGCCGTAGGGATTCATCCGCGCGAGCACCGCATCCATCACGGTGCCACCGACATTTTCGAACAGGCCATCGATACCATCGGGCGCAGCCGCTTTCACGTCCTTGAAGAGGTTGCCTCCCTTGTAGTCGATACAGGCGTCGAAGCCTAGTTCATCTACCACGTAGCTGCATTTCTGCTTGCCGCCCGCGATGCCGGTCACGCGGCAGCCTTTCAGTCGGGCGAGCTGGCCGACCACACCACCGACTGCACCACTGGCGGCGGTGATGGCAATCGTCTGTCCCGCTTTTGGCTGGATGATCTGGTTCAGCCCGTACCAGGCCGTCATTCCGGGCATGCCGACCGCACCCAGATACGCCGACAAGGGAATCTGGCTGGTATCGACACGCTTGAGCAGCGAGCCATCCGAGATGCCAATCTCGCTCCAGCCCAGCATACCAACCACCTTGTCGCCAACCTTGAATTTGGGATGCTTAGACTCGATGACCTCACCAGCGGTACCGCCAATCATCACTTCATCCAGCGCCTGCGGCGCGGCATAGCTCTTTACGTCCTCCATCCGCATGCGCATGTAAGGATCGAGCGACAGGAAATGATTGCGAACCAGCACCTGCCCGTCGGAGATCACAGGCATGGGCTTGCGCTCCAGCCGGAAATTATCCGGCGTGACCGCTGCGCCTTTCGGTCGGGAGGCCAGTACGATCTGCTGATAGGTTGTCATAAGATCCTCTAAAGTTTGCTGGCGATATCCAGACGCCTGATGTACTTGAATGTGCCCATTGCCTTGGCTACCAGTCGCTCGCCATCGCGAATCTCGCCTTCGCAAAAGCACATCGTGGTTGAGCGATGGAACGCATGACCGGTCGCGACGATACGGCTGCCGGGTTTGCCACCCGGCTGCAGAAAGCTGGTCTTCATCTCGACCGTCACCGCTGCGCGTGCCTCCGGATCAAGCGAACGTCCTGCCAGAGACATCACCACATCAAGCAAGGTCATGGTAATGCCGCCGTGGGTGACATACCAGCTGTTCATATGGCGATGCTCAAGGTTCAGCGCGATCTCTGCGCGACCGCCGTCCATGTGGACGAATTCAACGCCCAGATGCTCTGGAAACGGAATGTCAAATGGAAAATTAGGCTGGCTCATCAGATGATGATCGCAGAAACACCACCATCCACCGCCAGTGTCTGGCCGGTGATATGTTTGCCGGCATCGGTTGCGAATAACAGTACCGCACCTTTCAGGTCTTCATCATCGCCGAGCCGGCGCAGTGGAGCACGCTCAGCCGCGGCATCACCCATTTTTTCAAGCAGACCGCGCGACATTTTGGAAGGGAAAAAGCCCGGCGCCAGTGCATTGACAGTAATGCCGTACTTGCCCCATTCACCCGCCAGTGTGCGAGTGAAGTTGATCACGGCCGCTTTCGAGGTGTTATAGGCAAGCGTTTGCATGTCTGGGCCGTTGCCCGACAAACCGGCGATGGAGGCAATATTCACGATACGTCCGTAACGACGCGGAATCATCGACTGTTTGCCAACCGCTTGTGACAGCAGGAAGATACTGCGGACATTCAGATTCATTACCTTGTCCCAGGCATCCAGCGGATGATCCTCGGCCGGCGAGCCCCAGGTAGCACCAGCGTTATTGATCAGAATGTCGATATGACCGAGCTGCTTCATCGCAGTATCGACCAGTGGCGCTACAGAACTTTCTTTGGACAGATCGGAGGCCACGGCCATCACGTCGATGCCGCGCTGTTTCAGGTGGGCGACTGCTTCATCCAGTTCGTTCTGCTTGCGCGAGGTAATCACCAGACGAGCGCCCTGCTCGCCAAGCGCCTCAGCCATTTGCAGGCCCAGACCGCGCGAGCCGCCTGTGATCAGCGCTGTCTTGCCGCCAAGGTCAAATAATTGTCTGATCGTGCGCATGAGTCTCCTGCCTTCTTTTTTTGAGCGCTCTGAAGAGAGCGTTATTTATTGAATCTCATAGTCCATGCACTGTCTTGCCTGCCGCACGGCGGCGACAAAGGGCTTCAGCGCGACGTGCTGCGGATGGTTCTGGTAAGCGTCGAGTGCAGCCATTGAATCAAATTCCGAGTACAGCAAAATATCGTAAGTGCAGTCGAAGCCTGGCTGCGCAATCACGACTTCAAATTTGAGGATTCCGGGAACGATATGTGCGCAGGCGTCGAGCAGCGCTTTCATTTTGATGGCATTGGTAACTTTGTCAGCGCCCTCTGCGTGGTCCTTCAGCTGCCACATCACAATATGCTTGATCATGCTTGTTTGGTTTTTTTCGATTTGTTTTAGAACCAGACATCCTGCATGTCCAGCGTCGTGGTATCAAGCGCCGCCAGCACATCCAGCTGTGCGTCGATGCGCGGCAATTCATATCGAAAGAACCACTTCGCCGCCTGCAATTTACCCGCATAAAAATCGTGATCGGGCTGTTTTGAGCGCTGAGCGACCAGCGCCTGCTCCAGCCAGATCCAGCCAATCACCAGGTGACCAAAGGCTTCAAGATAAAGCGTCGCATTCGCTAGTGTGACATTCAGATCGCCAGCCCCATGCAGTACCCGGGTAACTTCCTGCATGCGTTCCCAGCGCTTGCGCAATTCACCGGCAAGCGATGACAGATTTACGCTCTCTGCTTCTGCAATCGTTGCGCTCACACGTGCGGATAGCAAATCCAGCGCACGACCATCACGCATCACGACCTTGCGGCCGAGCAGATCCAGCGCCTGTATGCCGTGCGTTCCTTCGTGAATGGGATTAAGCCGGTTATCACGATACATCTGCTCGACATCATATTCACGGGTGTAGCCATAGCCGCCATGCACCTGTATCGCGAGATTATTACCCTCGAGGCACCATTGCGATGGCCAGGACTTGGCGATGGGTGTCAGTATGTCCAGCAGGAGCGTTGCTTCCTGTCGAGCCTGCTCGCTGTCGGCGGTCTTTTCATCGTCAACCAGTCGTGAGCAGTACAGGATCAGTGCCAGTCCGCCTTCGGCATAAGCCTTTTGCGCGAGAAGCATCCGCCGTATGTCGGTGTGCTGAATGATGGGCAGCTGAGGCTGGGATGGATCTTTGTTCTGCGGGTGTCTTCCCTGCGGACGATTGCGCGCGTAATCAAGGGCATGCAGATAGCCAGCGTAACCCAGCATGACCGCGCCCAGACCCACCGCGATGCGGGCTTCGTTCATCATGTTGAACATCGCGGACAAGCCCTGATGAAGCTGACCGACCAGATAAGCCACTGCACCTGCTTTACCACCAGGCTGATGCTTGCCTTCGCCAAAATTCAGCAAAGTATTTGTGGTTCCCCGGTAACCCATCTTGTGGTTGAGTCCGGCAAGCACCACATCATTGCGCTCGCCCAGGCTGCCATCCTCATTCACAAGGAATTTAGGCACGATGAACAGTGAAATGCCCTTCACCCCCGGTATCAGCTTGCTATCCGGCCCCGGAACTTTTGCGAGTACCAGGTGAATGATGTTCTCCGACATCTCATGCTCGCCGCCGGAAATCCACATCTTGTTGCCGCGCAGCCGGTAAGTGCCATCCGGCTGCAGCTCCGCGCGTGTCGTAATGTCTGACAGACTGGAACCTGCCTGCGGTTCGGACAGGCACATCGTGCCGAAGAAACGACCCGACAAAATCGGCTGCGCATAGCGCTCGATCTGGTCGGTGGTGCCGCACTTGATCACGGTGTTCGCATTACCGATATTGAGCATCGCATACGCCGAGGTCGCCACATTCGCGCCCTTGAACCACGCAAATCCGGCTTTCTCGATCAGGCAGGGCAATTGCATGCCACCGAACTCATGGTCCATCCCGGCAGATACCAGTCCGGCATCCGCGAAGGCCTTGAGCGCATCAGCGACTTCCGGGATCACACTGACGCGCTCGCCGTCGAACTGCGGCTCGTTCTGATCGGATTTTTTATTGTGTGTCGCGAATTTTTCGGTCGCCAGCTGCTCGCACAGATCAAGCACGGCATCGAAAGTCTCGCGGCTGTGATCGGAAAAACGCTGACGCGAAGTCAGCGATTCTGCATCCAGCCATTCATAAAGCAGGAAGTCCAGGTCGCGCCTGGACAAAATCTTTGAAGACATTGCGGGCGGCTGCGATCAAACGACTTCGAACAACCCGGCCGCACCCTGACCGCCACCTATGCACATGGTGACGACCACATACTTGGCACCGCGGCGCTTGCCCTCGATGAGCGCGTGACCAGTCAGGCGGGCGCCTGAGGTGCCATACGGATGACCTACCGCGATCGCCCCGCCGTTTACATTCAGGCGGTCCATCGGGATGCCCAACGTGTCGGCGCAGTACAGCACCTGTACGGCGAAAGCTTCATTCAGCTCCCACAGGCCGATATCTTCAACCTTCAGTCCTGCTTTTTTCAGCAGCTTGGGAACAGCGAACACCGGGCCAATGCCCATCTCGTCCGGCTCGCAGCCAGCCACGGCAAAGCCGCGGAAAATGCCAAGCGGTGTCTTGCCTGCGGCAGAGGCTGCCCTGTCGCTCATGACGATGGCGACCGACGAACCATCCGAAAACTGGCTGGCATTGCCTGCAGCGATCACGCCACCGGGAATCGCCGTGCGGATCTGGGACACGCCTTCATAGGTGGTGTCGGCGCGAATACCCTCATCAGCAGACGCAGTGACTTCACGCGTGATGATCTGCCCGGTATCTTTGTCAGCAACCGCCATCATGGTCTTGATGGGGACAATCTCATCATCGAACTTGCCGGCAGCGCGTGCGGCTGAAGCACGCTGCTGACTCTGAACGCCATATTGATCCTGACGCTCGCGACTGATGTTGTAGCGCTTGGCGACGGTTTCCGCGGTCTGCAGCATAGGCCAGTAAATCGCCGGCTTGTTCTCGTTAAGCCAGGATTCCTGCACCATGTGCATGTTCATCTCGTTTTGTACGCACGAGATGGATTCCACGCCACCTGCCGCATAAATATCTCCTTCGCCAGCAATCACGCGCTGTGCCGCAGTGGCGATCGTCTGCAGGCCCGACGAGCAAAAGCGATTGATGGTCATCCCTGGAACGCTGACTGGACAGCCCGCGCGCAGGGCGATCTGACGCGCGATATTGAAGCCCGTTGCGCCTTCGGGATTGGCACAACCCATGATCACATCTTCTACCTGTGCCGGATCGATGCCCGCACGCGAGATGGCCGCCTGCAACGCATGCCCGCCCAGTGTCGCGCCGTGGGTCATGTTGAATGCGCCTTTCCAGGACTTGGTCAGCGGGGTGCGGGCAGTCGAAACGATGACGGCATCAGTCATGTGGGTCTCCGTAAGGTGTTATCTGCCCGGTCATGCTGCCAAACGTTAGCAGCAGCAAGCAATCGCGGGCATTTTAGTCATTCGAGAATAGCATAAATATCCGCACGACCGTTCGATAAAGGGTGGTGCGGCGTAAGCTTCTGTAAGTTGGCAGCAAGTTGCGCGTAAGTTTGCGTCCCTACACTCAACGGCATTGTGCGAACTTGTTTCTGCATGATGAGTTTTACAAAATTATTAAGGAGACTGCAATGGCTACTGCCGACGCGCAAGCAACGGGCATCACAGCCGAGGAGCGGAAGGTCATCTTCGCCTCTTCCCTGGGTACTGTTTTTGAATGGTACGACTTTTATCTGTACGGCTCGCTGGCTGCGATCATCGCCAAGCAGTTCTTCGCTGGTACCGATCCCAACACAGCGTTCATTTTCGCGCTGCTGGCATTCGCAGCTGGCTTTCTGGTGCGTCCATTCGGCGCGATCGTGTTCGGCCGTCTGGGCGACATGGTTGGCCGCAAATACACCTTCCTGGTGACGATCCTGATCATGGGCGTATCGACTTTCATCGTCGGCCTGCTGCCCAACTACGCGAGCATCGGTATTGCGGCGCCCGTCATCCTGATCACGCTGCGTATTCTGCAGGGTCTGGCGCTGGGCGGTGAATATGGCGGCGCTGCGACCTATGTGGCTGAGCACGCTCCGGATGACAAGCGCGGTGCATTCACTGCATGGATCCAGACAACGGCCACGCTCGGTCTGTTTCTGTCGCTGATGGTGATTCTTGCGACCCGTACCGCGATCGGTGAAGAGGCTTTCGCTGACTGGGGCTGGCGCATTCCTTTCCTGGTGTCGGTATTCCTGCTTGCCATCTCGGTCTGGATCCGTCTGTCGATGAATGAATCGCCAGCATTCCAAAAAATGAAGGATGAAGGCAAGGTGTCGAAGGCACCACTGTCGGAAGCCTTTGGCCAGTGGAAAAACCTGAAGCTCGTGATACTCGCGCTGGTCGGTCTGACCGCAGGCCAGGCAGTGGTCTGGTACACCGGCCAGTTCTATGCGCTGTTCTTCCTGACACAGACACTGAAAGTCGATGGCGCGACAGCGAATATTCTGATTGCAGCCTCACTGCTGATCGGCACGCCCTTCTTCATCGTGTTCGGCTCGCTGTCTGACAAGATCGGTCGCAAGAAGATCATCATGGCGGGTTGCATCATCGCGGCAGTGACCTACTTCCCGATCTTCAAGGCACTGACGCACTACGCAAACCCTGCGCTTGAAACTGCGCAGACGAATGCACCGGTTACCGTCGTCGCGGATCCGGCCGAGTGTCAGTTCCAGTTCAACCCGACGGGTACGAAGAAATTCACTTCTTCGTGTGACATCGCCAAGGCCAAGCTGGCCGCTGCTTCGGTGGCTTACAAGAATGAAGTGGCGCCGGCAGGTACGCCTGCGGTGATCAAGGTGGGTGACAAATCGCTCGAGTCGTACAGCGCCGCAGGCCTCTCCAAGGAAGACGCGACGGCCAGGGACAAGGAATTCACCGACCAGCTCAAGGAGCTGATCAAGGAAGCCGGCTACCCGGCCAAGGCGGATCCTTCGCAGATCAACAAGCCCATGGTCCTGCTGCTGCTGTTTATTCTGGTGATCTACGTGACCATGGTCTACGGTCCGATTGCCGCAATGCTGGTCGAGATGTTCCCGACCCGCATTCGCTATACCTCGATGTCGCTGCCTTATCACATCGGGAACGGATGGTTCGGTGGCCTGTTGCCAACGACGTCATTCGCATTGGTGGCATTCAAGGGCGACATCTACTACGGACTCTGGTATCCAATCATCATCGCGCTGATCACAGCGGTGATCGGTACTCTGTTCGTTGCAGAAACCAAGGACAATGACATCCATCAGCATTGATGAGTCGTCTGTTCCTCACAAAAACCGCCGGCTTCGTGCCGGCGGTTTTTTTTGCGCGCAGTAGTCGCTAGCGCAAGGTTCCATCGGGGATGTCAGCCCTTGTATGCCAGATGTCGAAATGAGTTCAGGCGCGAGGTTGCTTAAGCATTGCATCAGTTCAGGCGAACTGAAAATAGTATTTTCCCAGTATCGCCAGCGACCGCTGTACACGCGCTCTGCATTGGAAAGCTCGATCAGCCTGTTGTATGCGCGTAACACCCTCTTCGAACTTTCGCGAAAATCGCCAAAGTTCAAAGTTTGGAAGACCAGACGCCCACTATCTAAGGGGAACCTTTTTGATTACATTCGGTGGCAGATATTTGTTTAAATATTAATTCTGGTCTGCGCCCGCCCGGCTGGATACGCGAGGACGCGGCACCACATCGAGGCACGGGAGAGGCGTCATGGACATCGAGTGGCTGGAGGATTTTCTGGTGCTCTCCGATTTATCCAGCTTTACTCGTGCTGCTCAAACCCGCAATGTGACCCAGTCTGCATTCAGCCGGCGTATACGCTCTCTTGAAGACTGGATTGGAATTCCGCTGGTCGATCGCGACACTGTCCCTCCGCGACTTACCGTGGCCGGGCATCTTTTTCGGGATGCTGCACGAGAAATGGTCAGACAGCTTCAGGACACGCGTATTGCGCTGGGACACAGAAGTCGGGCCTTTTCAGGAATCAAGCTGTTTGTATCGCACTCGCTGATCGATCATCTTCTGCCGGAGTGGATAGAGCACCTGAGCCGGCGTATCAGCGGGCTGAAGTTCGACATTACTGCCGGAGAGACCTATGACGGCATGGTGGCATTGTCGGGGGGGCGTTGTGATCTTCTGATGGTTTACTACAGTCCGAATGCACCCATCACCGTTGATGAAAAATCCTGTGCGTCGGTCATTCTCGGGCAGGACAGGCTGGTGCCTGTTTGCATCCCAACCGACGAGGGAAATCCGAAATATCTGATCAATGACTTGCAGTCGGGTGCGGTACCCATACTTTCCTACCCACCAGAGACTTTTTTTGGCCGCTTGCTAAACAGAATCATTCGTTTCGGACCAGCCCATCCACAGCTCAGTGTCGTCGCACAAAGCCCTCATTCCCGGATACTTCGTACGCTTGCCCTCAACGGCGCAGGTGTTGCATGGATGCCGGAACGCTGTGTACGCGACGATTTCCTTGCACAGCGGCTGGTAAAAATTAATGGCGAACAGTGGTGCTCTGACGTCGAGATTCGTTTATATGCATCACCAGAAAGAGCAAGACTGCTTGAGCTCAATCTGTGGGAAAACATCAAAGAGTGGCAAGACAATGCTCTGATTGACTAAGGTGCTTCATGCCAAAAGCCCGGGTCCGGTAATAACACTTTTCAGCAACATGTTCTACCGTGGAGGATAGGCCATTGAAGATTTTGTTGAAAGTCATGGGTCAGTCCCTGTATCACCGCGTAACCAAGGCACTGGCGTCTGCCAGTTCACCCTTTCCCCGCTCATCTGCTCAAGGCAAACTGATTCACTGGCAGCTGGTAGAACTCCAGCCACCCTTTAGTTCTTCTTGCCTCGAAAACGCGGACGGCGAGGTATCTTTTGTACTGATGGAGATCGATGATCTGGTGATTATCGAAAATCTCAGGACGATAGAGCACAGAGAATCCCTGCATGTGCGGTCGGTATATAACCTTGATCACGAACTCGCTCCACTGATCGCCGTGCTCAAGCAGGACATTCCGGTCAGCGAGCTTCTGGATATGCCCGACATCATTTCTGACTGGATGATCGAGCCGGTGTCAATCAATGATCTCGTGCGCAGAATGTTTACCGGTATGCGCCGCAGGCAACGTCTAAGGTCAGAGCTGGGATACGGTGTGCTGACCTTGCTGCCCGAATCAAGAACGCTCTGCTATGCAGGTAATTCAACCCAGCTGACCGCATCAGAAGTATCAGTGGCAGAGCTTTTCCTGCATCATTTTGGCACAGTGATACCCCTGGAGGATATTCATCTGCTGTTCAAGCTGGCTGGCAGATCGACTGAAGGTAGCAACATTCGGGTCACCATGTTTCAGCTGCGCTTCAAGATTGAAGCCGTGAGCCGCTGCCAGTTCACTCTGACCAATACCTACAATGCCGGTTATGTACTCAGGCATGCGCACAGCCAGGATCCCGAATACCCAGATCTCGAAGCGCGACAGGAGGTTGCAACTTACGACTGGTGGAGCTGAGAAAGTATCTGCCTACATCTGTTTCGACAGCCGATCGGTCAGCGACGAGCTTTTCAGTCGCTGCCTCCACCACTTGAGCGCTGCACCTTGTTCGCCTGAGCGCCATACCAGAAAAAAATCCTCGGGCGCACGCGGCTCTTCCACCTGTTTTTCAACCAGCAAACCCGAGCGCAATGCGGGCAAAGCCATCGGTGCGGGCAAAAAGCCCACGCCCAATCCTGCCACCTGAAAAGCAAGCTTGGAATCAAGATCTGGAACTGTGACGGTGTCTTGTCCGACCAGAAGTCCCACCGTTCTTGGCGGAAGCCGGCGGGCAGTATCCGCGACAGACACCACGCGGTGCGCGAGGAGATCTGTCCGGGTCAGCGGTCGCTCAACTGAAGCCAGCGGATGCGAAGGCGCAACCGCGAATACAAAGGTCAGGCTGCCGATCGGCTCTGCGACATATCCCCCGCCTGAGGGGCCCTCCCCCGCAGCGCCGATCAGAAGGTCTACGCGGCGATCCAGCAAGGCCTCCCAGGTTCCTGACAGCGCTTCCTGCGTGATCCGCAGTCGGGTGCTGTCGTTGGCCTGATAAAACGCCGCGATCTCATCGATCAGCAGCGACGGTGGAAACAGTACATCCATTCCGATGGTGAACTCAGCTTCCCAGCCTTTGGCAATACGAGCAACCTTGTGCTCGAGCTGGCGGGCTGCAATCAACAGCTCTCGTCCTTCGCTCAGCAGCGCTCTCCCCGTCTGAGTCAGCACCAGACGCTGCCCCGCCCGCTCAAAGATGGGAACCCCAAGGTCATCTTCCAGCTTTCCCACCGCGTAAGAGACGGTAGAGGGGACTCTGTGCATCTCTTTGGCGGCAGCTGCTAGCGAGCCGCCGCGTTCGATGGCGTCAAGTAACTGCAGTGCTTCCAGGCTAATTTTAAGCATTCGAATTTATCGATGATTCCGACCAAAAATATTCGCTATTCTGGGTGCTTGAATATCCGGCATACTTCGCCACCTTGTAAAGCCAACATTTCGCGGTAGAAGTTTTCAATTTAAAAAATTTAAATAGTTCGAAATTTTCGCATATAAACCCTTGTCGAGGCTGTCATGATCGAAATCCGCAAGAGCAGTGAACGCGGCCTGGCCAATCTGGGCTGGCTGGACTCTCGCCACAGTTTTTCCTGTCGCCATTACTACGACCCTGCACATACCGGCTTTGGGCCGCTGCTCGTGATTAACGAAGACCGGGTCAAGCCCGGCATGGGCTTTGGCACGCATGGTCATCGCGATATGGAGATCATCTCCTACGTACTGGATGGCGAACTCGCGCACAAAGACAGCATGGGCAATGGCTCAGTGCTTCGCTATGGTGATGTTCAGCGGATGAGCGCTGGCACAGGCGTGATGCACAGCGAGTTCAACCATTCCGAGAGCAACGAGGTTCACTTTCTGCAGATCTGGATACAGCCTTCGATGAAAGGCATCGCGCCCGGCTATGAAGAGAAACATTTCGATGCCCCTTCAAAGCGCGGCAGGCTGCGCTTGATCGCCTCGCCGGATGGCGCCGAAGGTTCCGTGCGCATTCATCAGGATGCGCGACTGTACGCATCGGTGCTGGAGCATGGCGAGGAACTGAGCCATGCACTTGCGCCCGGTCGCAGCGCTTATCTGCACCTGATACGCGGCAAGCTCAACGTCAATGGTGTCAGCCTCACCGGTGGCGATGCGCTGAAATTTCGCGATCAGTCCGAGCTGACACTGCGCGATGCCAGTGATGTCGAGCTGCTGCTATTCGATCTGCCTCACTGATTTATCTCCTCAACCTGAACGACCCTCGAGACCATCATGACAACCACTATCCTCCATATCAACAGTAGCGTCCGCAGCACCGGCTCTGTCTCTCGCCAGCTGACAAGCGAATTCATTGAAAAACTGCAGGCTGCCCATCCGGGCAGCCGAGTCCTCGAGCGCGACCTCGCAGTGCACCCCGTCCCCCATCTGACGGAAACCATGATGGGTGCGTATTTCACTGCACCGGAGCAGCGCTCACCCGAGCAGGCGCAGACGGTAAAACTGTCCGACGAACTGGTCGCCGAGCTGCAGTCTGCCGACATCGTTGTCATCGGCGCTCCGATGTATAACTTCTCGGTCAGCTCCACGCTGAAAGCCTGGATCGATCATGTGGCGCGCGCCGGAGTCACTTTCAAATATGGCGCCAACGGCCCTGAAGGCCTGCTCAAAAACAAGAAGCTCTATGTGTTCACTTCTCGCGGTGGCGTGTATTCGCAAGGACCGGCCAAGTCCATGGACTTCCATGAAACGTATCTGCGGGCAGTACTCGGCTTTCTCGGGATCACGAATGTCAGCTTCATCCATTCCGAGGGGCTGGCCATGGGTGAGGAAGCAGTCAATTCCGCGCTTGCCGGGAGCCGCGATGCCATGCACGCCCTGATTGCGGCATAATTCGGGCTGTGTGTTGAAAATGCGGCGTTCGCCTGCGCGACGCCGCGTTTTCATTTATGCCATATTGCCGGATCCATTATGCCCTCCCCTCAGACCGCCGAGCACAACGCGACAATTGAACATGTCGCCAGCTGCGCGCTGCCAACACCCTGGGCCACTTTTCAGTTGCATGTTTTCCTCGACCAGAGCAATGGCAAGGAACACCTCGCGATGACGCTAGGTGAGCTGGGTGGCGGCCAGCCCGTGCTTGCGCGCCTGCATTCCGAGTGCCTGACCGGCGATACCTTGTTCAGCCTGCGCTGCGATTGCGGCGCTCAGCTCGAGTCCGCGATCCGACAGATTGCCAGAGAAGGCCGCGGCGTGTTGCTTTACCTTCGTCAGGAGGGGCGAGGTATCGGACTGGTCAACAAGATCCGTGCATACAGCCTGCAGGAATCCGGCGCAGACACGGTCGAGGCAAATCATCAGCTGGGATTTGCCGATGATCTGCGCAATTACGCGATCTGTGCGCCGATGCTGCGTCACTTCGGCATTCGGTCGCTGCGGCTGATGACGAACAATCCGCGCAAGATCGAGGCACTGAAGACGCTGGATATCGACGTGGAACGTATTGAGCACGTCGCCAGCAGCACACGTTTCAATGCACGTTATCTGGCGACCAAGGCGAGCAAGCTCGGACACCTTCTGCCGAAGGCGCCCGCGCACTCAACCAAGTCATAAGCGTCGGTCACACCGCAGGCCGCTTCCCAATGCCTGTCAACCGAAAGCTGTGGTCAGTGCCGTCCAGTGATTTCCGCTGATCGAGCTTGCTTATCGAACGTTGAGCGAAATCAAATACCGAAAATCAATCTTCGTTAGGCTTGCCATGAGGGGCTTGCTGCGGTCTCCTCTCATACCTAAATCCCCTTTAGGTCTCGACTCTCCCTGCGGGAGAGTCTTTTTTTTGTGCCGCCCGGGTGGTTCGCCCCGATCATGCCCGCCCGCTTGAACAAGCGCCGAATTCAGCATAAAGTTGCCGCTTCGCAATAATCTGCGCTGACTTCAGCCGCATTTCTTTGAGGCCCTCATGACCGCTCCCCTGCTGTTCTCTCCCATTTCCCTGGGCCGGCTCACGCTTTCCAATCGCATCATGATTTCGCCGATGTGCCAGTACTCGGCCGTCGATGGCGACATGAATGACTGGCATCGTGCGCACCTGAATTCGCTAGCCTTGTCTGGCGCCGGGCTGCTGTGCATTGAGGCGACTGCCGTAAGTCCCGAAGGGAGGATCACGCCCGGTTGCGTTGGCCTTTACCAACCGTCGAACATCAGCGCGATGAAGGCAGTGGTGGATTCCATTCGGGCGATCTCGCCGATCAAGCTCGCGATACAGCTTGGCCACGCCGGAAGAAAAGGATCCAGCCGCAGGCCTTGGGAAGGCGGTGCGCTGATGACACCCGCTGAGGGGGGATGGGAAACGGTGTCCGCCTCCGCCGTGCCACACAAGCCGGAAGAGCATGCTCCGGTGGCACTTAGCAGCGCACGCATCAAAGAACTGGTGAAACAGTTTGCCGAGGGCGCGCGTCATGCACGTCAGTTAGGTTTTGATGCGATTGAAGTGCATGCGGCGCACGGCTATCTGGTACACCAGTTCCTCTCCCCGCTGGCAAATCAGCGTACCGATGAATATGGCGGCTCGCTGGAGAACCGCATGCGTTTTGCTCTGGAGGTCTTCGAGGCCGTTCGCGAAGCTGCCGGCCCCGATATCGCCGTCGGTGCCCGGTTATCAGCAACCGATTGGGTCGAGGGCGGCTGGGATGTCGAGCAAAGCATTGAGCTATCGAAGCGCTTGCAGAATCTCGGTGCGGATTACCTGGATGTGTCCACTGCCGGGGTCTCATCGCTGCAGAAAATTACTCTCGGCCCCGGCTATCAGGTACCGTTTGCCGAGCGGATCAAAAAAGAAATTTCCATTCCGGTGATGACCGTCGGGCTGATCACGGAAGCGAAGCAGGCTGAAGACATTCTACAGAGCGGCAAGGCCGACATGATTGCCATCGCGCGCGCCATCATTGCCGACCCGCGCTGGCCATGGCGTGCAGCCGCTGAGCTGGGAGGCACCGTGTCCGGTTCGCCGCAGTACTACCGCTGCCTGCCCTCGGGCTTCCCGGCGGTGTTCGGAAACGTGCAGACCGCACAACGCTGATCTTCATTCAAAATGATGTGGAAATAACAAGCCCCGAATTTCCGGGGTCTGGTGCCTCTCTACATCTAAAGACTTGGCTTATCCGGCCAGCCTATCGATTTCCCTTGCCCCGAGGGCTGAATCCTGCGCGTTCTCAAGACTCCAGGCAGGGACATGTGCCGCAATTCACTTCCACCCGCCGCGCCCGCTTTCATGGACAAAATTTTTTCAAAAATCAGAAAAGATTTTTCACCATACCGTGCCGAATTCCGTCTTGTCACTGCCGGAAACGCATGGACAAGCTTTCTGGCGTTCAATATGATGCGAGGCTTGCAAAACAACGATACCTGACAAGGGGAGATGTCTATGTGGTCACAGATTTATGACCCATTCAATAACGTGTGGCTTTCCACAATGGCAGCGGCCATTCCGGTGGTGGTCATGCTCGCTGCGCTGGCTTTCTTTCACATCAAGGCGCACATCGCGGCGCTGTTGGGTCTGGTCGCTGCGCTGGCAGTGGCCATTTGGGGCTTTACGATGCCTGCCAATATTGCGGTGTCGTCAGCATTGTATGGCGCTGCTTACGGTCTGTTCCCGATCGGCTGGATTATCCTGAATGTGATCTTCCTCTATCAGCTCACTGATCGCAAAGGACAGTTCACGATACTTCGCGAAAGCATCGCAGGCATCAGCAGCGACCGCCGCTTGCAGCTCCTGCTGATCGCTTTTTCGTTTGGCGCATTCTTTGAAGGTGCGGGTGGCTTCGGAACCCCGGTCGCGGTCACCGGTGCGATGCTGATCGGTCTTGGCTTCGCGCCGCTCGCGGCTTCGGGACTCTCGCTGATCGCCAACACCGCGCCCGTTGCTTACGGTGCACTCGGTACACCGATCATCGCGCTGGCTGCCGTCACGGGTCTGGACATGCTTGAACTCTCCGGCATGGTCGGACGCCAGCTGCCTCTGTTTTCACTGATCGTACCCTTCTGGCTGATCTGGGCATTTTGCGGTCTGCGCGGCATGCTCGCCATCTGGCCGGCGATTCTTGTCGCGGGTCTGGCCTTCGCGGTGCCTCAGTACCTGATCTCTAACTTCCACGGCCCGTGGCTGGTCGATGTCGGCGCAGCGGTCAGCTCGATGGTGTGCCTGACGGTGTTCCTGCGCTTCTGGCAGCCAAAAGAAATCTGGACCTCCGCCTCGGGCAACTTCGAGGGCGGTGATACCAGCGCTCCTGCCGGCAGTGGCCACAACTACACACGCAAAGAAGTCATGAACGCGTGGACACCGTGGCTGATCCTCTCGGTGATCGTTCTGCTCTGGGGTATTCCCGAATGGAAGAAATACCTCGACAGCATCTCGCTGATCAAGATCGAATGGGCGAACCTGCACATGCTGGTGCAAAAGATGCCCCCGGTCGCGGCGGCACCGAAAATCGAAGAAGCCATCTTCAAACTCAACTGGCTGTCAGCCACCGGCACCGGTATTTTCATCGCATCCGTGGTGTCCGCTTTCCTGATGGGCTACCGCGTGCGCGAGATGCTGGCGGTGTACTGGGATACCCTCAAGCTGCTGCGCTATTCGCTGCTCACGATCGCTGCGATGCTGGCGCTGGGCTATTCAACCCGGTATTCGGGTGTTGACTCCACGCTTGGCCTGGCATTTGCGAATACGGGTGTCCTGTACCCCTTCTTCGGCACCCTGCTTGGCTGGCTGGGCGTAGCACTCACTGGTTCCGATACCGCATCAAACGTGCTGTTCGGTGGTCTGCAGCGTACCTCGGCGGAACAGCTGGGTCTGAGCCCCGTGCTGATGGCTGCTGCGAACTCTTCCGGCGGTGTGATGGGCAAGATGGTCGATGCGCAATCAATCGTCGTCGCCTCAACCGCGACCAAATGGTATGGCCATGAAGGCGAAATTCTGCGCTACGTGTTTTTCCATTCCATTGCACTGGCCGCGCTCGTCGGCGTGCTGGTAACACTGCAGGCGTATGTACATCCGTTTACTTTACTGGTGAAGTAACACCTGACAGGTACGCCCAGATACTTCGTTCTTACCTTCGTTTAACCGTGCGTCGCCGCAAGGCACGCACGGTTTTTTTCTTTCTGTCGATGTCAGCAGGCCAGAGATTTCGCCGCTGAATTTGAGCAGAATTCAAAGTCGCATGTCGCGCTTGAGAGTGCTCAAGCGAGTGCGTGATTGGTTTGCATTCGTCCACGCATCCGACAACCATACGCTCCACGTGATGCGTGATGCGCGTGTTGCCATGGGCTTGGGGCAAGCCTCAGGCTCATCTTTTTCATTTCGAGACAAGAGGAGCAACCATGAATGGAATTCAGCAGTGGGGTGGCTATGGTGGACAACAGCTGTCGCCGCAGGGCCTGTTTGGCGGCAGGCTGGGTGGGCCGCTGGGTGGTCTGATCGGAAAAGGTATCGGGGGCCTGTTTGGCAATGCAGGACTCGGCAGTCAGATCGGACAGATGGCCGGCGGCATTGGAGGTAGCCTGCTGCCCTTTCAGGCTGATCCGATTCAGCAGCTACAGCAAGCCTATGCACAGCAACTCCAGCAGCAACAGCAGCAACTCCAACAGCAAATGCAGCAGCTCGCGCCTCAGGGTTTCTTCGGAAATCTACTGGGTCAGATCGGTCAGCCACTGGGTGGCGCCATTGGCGGGATCTTCGGTCCATCCGGACTAGGCAGCTCGATCGGAAGCGCAGCTGGGCAGCTGGGCAGACTGCTGCCGTTTCAGGCTGATCCTGTGCAGCAGCTGCAGCAAGCCTATGCACAGCAACTCCAGCAACAGCAACAGCTCGCGCCCCAGGGCTTCTTCGGC
>JACCEC012470450.1_pt1 | contig 26647 bp, 19 predicted proteins | sample 7450121 | NCBI WGS metagenome assembly JACCEC01 (sample SAMN15323455, study PRJNA562643) | freshwater metagenome | isolation source: river surface water | place: USA:Blue River Watershed | collected 2017-08-18 | reverse complement strand
TTGAATGATTAGAACCAAAACTAATAAAATCAACAACTTCTGTTTCTATTTTATTATATTCATACTTATTTGAAAAAGGTGAGATAATATGTCTAAATGTTCTTGATTCAAGAGTATCTTTATTATCCACGTATTCTAAAAATTTATCAATTGTATAAATTATTTTTTTATAGTGGTCTGGTACTGTTTTATTTTTACCAACAGTTTTATAATAATTATAAGGACAACAATTTAAATTAGATTCTAAATCTAGTAATTGTACGATATGGTCTAAATAATTTTCTAATTTTGAAATTTGAACCCAATAAATACCGTATTCTTTTTTAACCATATGATCTCGATGTAAACTAAAATAATCTAGTTTATTAGAGAACAAATTGGATCCAAAGAAAAATTGGTTAACACGTGAAAGAGGAAGTACCATTTGATGGTTTAGTTCCTTCTTATTTAAAGATTCGCTTAAAAGACCGAATTTTACCACTTGTTGATAAATACCTTCGTAATTAAATTCTGATTCCATTAATATTAGAATAAATTAACTTTAATATTATTGGATTTCAATATTTTTATATTTTCTTAAATACATAAAATCTATATAAATCATTCCATAATCTTGATTCTTTATCAGCTCCCTTCAAGTCACCATAAAATTGGGCTACACTTTTATAGAACTTTTTGTTTTTGGGATTTTCTTCATGTTCAATAACTTCATTAAACCATTCTTTGTTAATATTATATGTGTTAACAAATAAATCAGTATCAACTAATACACAACCTGATTTTTCCATAGTTTTAATTAATAATTTTGGAGTTACTAAATATTCTGTAATATATTTACCTTCTTGACTTACCCAACCCATATGCACATCTATTGCTTGACCTGGTTCATCGCTAACATCGCCTTCAAATTTCTTAATAATTTCAAAAAATTTGGCACGTTGACCTTCGTCATCTGTATACCATGATGTAAATGATTCTTTACCATTTAATAAATTCATTACTTGTTTAGGATCATATAATGTACAGATTAAATAACCATCTGTTTTAAGGTATGATTTTACTGTTTGAATTAAACTTTCCATTGAATTTGCTGCATCAAAAATATAATGGATAGCAAATTGTGAACTAATAATATCGAATTTTCTATCTTTGGTAAAAACTTTATCAATTAGTTTTTTATTTTCAGGTGTCATGCTGGATAATCTTTTTTCTTGTAAATCTGAAATCATTGGAACAGCACTATCAGCTTGAATAAATGTCATTTTAGTGAAATCAGGATATTTACTTACATTTCCTTTATAACGAACCATCGCACTGTCAATTGAACCAAATAAACCTTCATAATCAGGATCTGTACCTACATAATCACCTACTCTGCTATGGTACCATTTCATAATGTCACCACCACGACCACAACCAATATCTAATACTGATTTTTTCTTGAGTTTACCATCACGGTTTTCTTTACCCATTGAACAATATGAATAAATAATAATAGATTTAATCCAGTTATGAAATTCACGAAATATTTTACCCAAGTTTGTTACTTTTTGATAATAAATATCTTGTGCGCGTTCAGATGAAATAACTTTTGAATCAATACGACCTGATAATACTTTTTGTTGTTGAGAATATGTTTCTGGTCTAGATAATTTCTTAATTTCTTCGATTGTAACTGCTTCTCTCATTGATTTCCAAACTTTAATTGCATTTTCTTTAAAGTTACCATAACGCTTTTTATCACGAAGTACTGATTCAGTTTTATCCCAACGAGTTCTAAGAATTTTCCATCTGTATTGATGAGGTACAGTAGCATCATTTACATAAATAACTTCAATTACAGTACCATCATTTACTAAATTACCTTCAATATCTCTAACTTCATCGCGTTCTAATAAGAAAAATGCTTCATGATTATTTTCTTCTTTCATAAAAGGTACTGGTACTTCTTTGTTACCAATTAAATCACCGACATAAAAATTTGCAACACGAAATATTTTATTATTTCCGGAACCACCAATTGAATTATCATATATTTCTAAAAATCCACCAGTTTCCATATTTCTTTGAAATGTCATATAAATATCAATAGAGTTTGTTGTTGGTGGTTTGTATTTATAAATTGGAAATTTATGTTCTCTCTTGTCTCTGGTATACTTTTGGTCTAAACCTGTATAAATTATACCATCTAACATATAAGGACAATTAATTTTTGAATTTGATGTACAACCAGACCATATTAAATTACTAAATGAGTAAACTTCGGAGTTATCACCACCAGTTGGGTATAAAAACATTTTGGAATGAAAAATAATATCATTCTTATTTGCGTCCTTAATTAATTTGTTTAAGTTTACAAAAAACTTTTCCATTTCACCTTCGTAATGTTTTTCTTGTTTAACAATATCAAATGAACCACTATATTGTTTAATATTATATGCTTTTACTTTCATCTTATTTACAAATTCATCAACCCATTTAAGACGGTTAGCTAGCATATTTTCTGTTCTAACATCTTTACCTGAATAGAATAAACAGTCAAACATCATATAAATGTAAACATTGTGATTGTGAATATGAATAAGTTCTCCTTCAAATAATGTGTTATTAATACCTTTGACATCATATTGTGTTTTTCTTACTACTAAGTTATTTGATATCAAATATATTTTATCTTCAAATACAAACAATTGAAACTTTTCACCATCAGCTTTGTCTGTTACACTATACTTATTGGGAATCTTATCAACAACATGTTGCACTTCAGCAGAAATAGGTTGCATAGAATATAAATTTGTTGTTGGGTCAGTTTCAGAATTAAATAGTAATTTTTTGTATGCGCGAATAATACTTTCAGACTCTTCTTTTGTGACAAGTTCATTTGAATTTTCTAATACTTGTTTAACCATTAAAACTTCTTTGTTAATATCATTTAAAACAGAATCAGATGGTTTACCTTTACCTGGAACATATTCTAATTCAACTTCAAATTGTTTATCTGATTCATGAAGTTTGTCGGGACTAGATGCTGATTTAATTATTGTTAAATCTAATCTAATATTACCTTGTTTGTCATCTTTTTTCATTAATAAACTGATACGTTGTTTATAACGAAAAATAATTTTATCTGATTCAGTGTATTGTAAGTTTGATAAACTTTCAATTGTCTTTTTATCTAATGGTTCTTCTTGACTTAATCTAACTCTAATATCATATTGTTCAATGTCATGAATATTTTTTGGATCTTTTATTTTATTAATAAAAGTAAAACCTTCAGATTTTGAAAATTGAGTTGTTAGAATTGAAAAAATAACATGATTCTTTCTTTGATGAACCAAGTTCAAAATTTTATTTATTCTTTCAATACCATCAATAGATACTCTATATACATTATTATTTGAATAAGCATACGAAATATCTAGTGTTGTTTCTTGAACCATTTCTAAGTTTTCATTAACAGATCTAAATTTAGCAAAATTTAGAAGATTCATGAATTTAACAATCGACAATTTATTATCTGAACGAAAATTATTAAACATAATTTCAAATTCATTTGTTTCATTGACTTTTGAAAATAAAGACTTGACTTGATTTATATTATTTATTGACAACATTATGTATTATTAGAGAATGTTTTCTTAAATGAAATTAAATTAATTTCATTTTTTTCTAAATTATTTTTTATACATTTTAATATTATTTTCTGGTTTATTATAACTATAACCAAATGTCAAATCATATAGATTTTATTGATTTTAAAAAACTTTTAAATAATAAAAATATTTTGTTATTTGATGGACAATATAGAATTGCTCACTTTAGATTTAATAATTTATTAAAACAACTTGAACAAAATGGTGGTAATGATGGTAATAATAGTCAAAGTATACTAATTGATAATACAGATAAATTAAAAGATAAATTAATTAATAATAATTTATTAGAAAGATTAATTAATTCACTTTTGGAAAATAATACAATAACAACCAACTATATTGTTGATCTCATTCATAAACAAATTTAAACTTTAATATACATCATTTTACCTTTTTTCTTAAGAGTTGTTTGTTGATGTCCTAATATTTTAGAAAAATTAACTTTATTTTTGGTAACTAAAGGTCCCAATACTTCACCTGCATTATCAAATGTCAAGTCAGCACTTTTTCTATCTTTTGTTATCCCATAAATATCCCAATATAAATCTTTGGCTTCAAAATTAGGTTCTAATTCTAAACCCAAAAGTTTCATAGTTTTTAATAAATCTTTTTCTGTTTTTGATTCTACTTCCATATATGGACCTAATGCTGGGAAAAAATCAAAGACTATTTCATTTTTCTTATCTTTAGTAACATAAATTTCGCGGTATTTAAATAAATCATATCTTTTTTTAATATTCATTTGTTTAATCATCTGATCCATCATTTCGTAATTATCAATTACTACTTCCCATTCAGTGTCATAACTATTTGGATTTTTTTGTTTAATAGTAAATGTTATTTTATGACCTTCATCGCGTATTCTAATACTTTGGCCTTCTTTTGTACCTTGGTATGATGTTAATTTAAATAAAAATCCACCAACTTTTTTAATATCATTTTCCTTAAATATTTTTTTGATTTTGTTGTAATCAAAATTTTTAAATCTTTTCTCAATTTCTTGTGACATATATTATATTTTACACAATAAATAATTATAATTATTAATTTATCTATAAATATTTATTTACTAGTTATTATTTCTATTTATTAATATATGGACTCCAATAAAAAAATTGTTTTGGGATTTTTAGGTGGATTACCACAAAAAAGTGATGTCGATATATGGGAACATTGGGAAAAGTTTTTTAAAATTAATTCTACAAAAAAAAATAATATTGAAATTTTATTACATCCATTTGAACACATAGAAGATAAATATATAAAAAGTGTGCAAGAATTTAATAAAATTTCTGGTCTTGATACCAAAATTGTTGATATTTCTAACCATGTATTAACTGAATGGGGTACTAGTTCATTAGCAGATGCCACATTATTAATGATGCAAGATTGTTTAGAAAAAAATATTAATATCAAAAAATTTATTTTATTATCAAACACATGTTGTCCAATTTTTTCAATTGATTTTATTGTTGAAGAATTATTAAATTCTAATAAATCGTGGATTCATGGGAATTCATTAAATAAACTTAATAATGAATTATATCCCGAGTCTAGTACTAATTTTAAATTTTTTAAAGATGATACATACGTTCATAATGATGAAAAAGTAAGTTTATATTACAGTAATTGGATGATTTTAGATTATGTCCATATTAAATACTTTTTCTTAAATTTAACAATTAGATGTTTTGAAGCTTCTATAAAATCCGGACATGTTCAAACACCAATTATCAAGACTTATGTTAAAAGAGAAGAAATTTATATATGTAAGTTTGAAAAACCAAATCAAGGTGTTAATGTTAATAATTTACCAAATGATCCTAATTATAAATATTTACACGAATTTAAAACTTTCTTTTCCAAACCTTATTTTCCAGGTAGTGATCAATATGATGGTGAAAAAATAAATTATTGTTGGCCTATTGAAGAAATTATTTTTGGAAATTTAATAGTTAAAAAATTATTAGAATTAAATAAAAATTTATTAAATGAACTTAAAATAATTGATATTGATAGTATTGAAGATGAAATAAAAACCAATAATGCATGCTATTATGATAAACTTTCTAGTTTATTTGAATGTTTTAAAAATAAAAAGTATATATACGTTGAACCCGTATTAAATAATGATAATCGTGGAATATCATTTATGAATAAACAATTAAATTCATCATTTTATATTGGTACATCTGTCCCATTTTTAAAAGATGATAGTAAAAGATTAGTTTCACCTACATACATTGATTGGACAAAAGTATCATTAGATCCAAGAAATATTTTTCGTGAATTTAAAATAAAAGCAATCAACTTAAAATTATTAGATCCAAGAAAAAAATTACAATCTGAAAAAACATTATGGAATAATTTTGATATTAATAAATTTTTAGAATTAGAAACACCAGAATTAGCACTTGGATTATTAAAAGAATATGATGCTGATTTAATTAAAAATAATGTTGTTAAACTATTAAATAATGAAATGATTATGAAAAGATCATTAACAATTTTACCATTAATTCCATCCACATGGCATCCATTAGAGTATTCATCATGGAGTTTAAAAAATATGGTTAATTCATTTATTTTATTAAATTATATGAAAAAAATATTTTTACAATCAAATAGCAGTTTAATTGATAAAACCATATTTAATTTCGATGAAGCATATGAATATTATAGACATGAAATATTAAATAATAAAATAGAAATTAGAAAAATAATTTATGATGATGTTTTACTTGAAATGCCAATTATAAATTCTGATATACCAAAATATTCAGAAAATATTTACGGCTGTTTTGTAAATCCAAATACTATAATTAGTGCAAGATCATTGGGTTCATTCTTTTTAAGAAAATGTAAAAAAGGTAGTCATATTAATAATTATTCTGAATTATTATTTGAAGATCCAAATATTCATATCAAAAAATATATTAGTCGATTAGTTATCGATAAATTACCACAATATGGTATTAAATTAAAAGACTGGAATGATTTTAAAACTAAAATAAGTGCATTCCGTAGTTTGAATGAACAAACATTAAATGATAATCCTGAATTATTGAATTTTTTTATGAATAATATCGCAAATGTTTCCGAATATACATTTGATAATCATAAATATTATAAATTTAATGGATTTACTAAAAATTTTAAATTACGTCAAATAAAAGAATTGGGACGCGGTGCATGGAATGTTGCATTATTAGTTGCTAATGAGACAACTAATCCTGATCAACCAGGAAAAGCAGGAGATCAAGAAATTCCAAATACTTTTGTCTTGAGACATTTTTATACAAATGTTGAATATGGATTTAAATCTATTGCTAAAATGTCAAGATCATCCTTTTATGATAACTTGATTGGAATAATTATTACTATTATTCAATCTTCCATCTTAAAAACAAAGATCACAAATTCAGTTTATATGCTTGGTTATGACGTTAATACTAATTTATTTGATAAAAAATATAAAAGATTTGAAGAAGATAAAAAATTTAAATGTTGGCAAGAATCAATTATGAATAGTAAATTTATTTTATCATTAAATGAAAAAGTTGATGGGGATTGTTTATCATATATAATTAAACAAATTGAAAATGAAGATTTAACTAAAGATACTATTATTAAAGAATTTAATTATTTATCATCTTGTATATTCCAAAAACTTAAGTTACTTCAAGATAAATTTAAATTTATTCACAATGATTTAAAATTAGATAATGTTTTCTATCAAATGGAAAATGGAAAAGTTATTGTATTATTATCTGATTTTGGATCTTCTGAATTAACTATTAATGGTTATAGAATTAAAGGTAATCCTGATTTTATTACAAAAACAAATGATGAAAAGCCTTATTATGGAAAAGATATAATGTATTATTTTATTAATGCATTACAAGAATTCCAAACCAAATATAACTCAGAAATACCTGATTACATTAAAAATAATTATTTTGATTTGATAGTTCATATTATTAATTTAATAAAAAGTTTGTATTCAACTGATAAAATACAAGAATTCTCCAATAATTTTCAAAAGGTTATATTAAATAGGGAAATTATAGAAAATACAGATACTATTAAATCGTTATTAAAATCTGGAAGATTATTTAAATCATCCGATATATTTTTATTAGATTATTCATTTTATGATCTTACTACTGAATTTTTATTAACTATTATTAATTGTCAAGATTTATGTGAAAACTATGAAATTAAACAACCATCATCACTAGTTTATTATAATAAATATCTTAAATATAAATCAAAATATATGATGTTAAAACAACAATTAGGTGGTCATCGCAGTGAATGTGAAGAAATTAATAAATGTATCATAAATAAATTAAGTAATAAAGTTAGTAACATAAAAACAATAGCTGATATGAAAATATTAAAAGATATTTGCCTTGATCATCTATCATATAATTGGGATTATCAAACATATGATATTTCTGTAGGAAAATTTAAATGCAAACACTTTAAAGAGTCTGATCATGATTTATTAATGATGTTTAAACACGATCAAAGAAGACCCGAAAAAATATTTAAATCATTGTATCAAGATAGACAAAATTTAGGTAGTTTAAACCCAAGATACTATACATTTATAATATCAACGGCTGGTGTTAAATATGGTATTATTAATGATGGATTAGAATTTGGTACATCACATTTACATTTGATTGAAAATACAGATGAACGTGTAATTATTGCAGGTGAAATTAAAATAGAAGGAAGAAAATTAATTTATAATTTTAATAGTGGTACATTTTCTTTAGATCAAACTAAAAAACTAACATGGAAAGATAATGAAAGAAAATATAAAATAATTTGCGATAATGTTTTTAAAATGAAAGTTTCACTTGATGATAAAGACTTATTTGATACAATTGAATATCAAGGTGACGTGATAAAAACATTATTTAATGATACATATCCTGATCCAGAAGAAATATGTAAAATCTGTAAAAAATCACCAAATGATATTTATACTGGATTTCCCAGTTCTGATCCAGACGTAAGATGTACTAAAAATTCAATTAGTTTAATTAAAAATAAAGATATTGTCGGAGTGTATGGAAAACTTAAAAATAATATTGAAAATGATATTACACCTGATACATCACTATATTATAAGAAATTATGTTAATTTATTATTTTTTAATACTAGCACTGACCAAATGTTCCCAAGCTTTTATTCTAGTAATATAAACTTGTTTCATTTGTGAATATATTTTTTTATATTCGTCAAGTGTACCTTCAAAATGATTATTAATTGGATCATGTTCATATTTAATTCTTTCTACAATATCTAATAATAATTCTGGTTTATAATTATTTTTAAATCCATAACCAAAGAAATAAAATGTATTTTTGGTTGCCCAAACTGTAGGTGATTTCCATACTTTAAAATTATCAAATAATTTACTTAGGATATTTACAATGTTAAATGCTAATTCAACATTCTTAATAGTCATATTTATAATAAGATTACCACCTAGTTTAAGGTTTGGAAATATTAACATCATACTTTTAATAATAAGTTCCATATTTAAAAAGAATGCATTTTTTGCGTCATGTTGATAACTAACACATGATGCTACCCCTAAATCTAATTTTAATGGATCATTTAATTCTAATTTATAATTTTTCTCCAAAATATTTTTATAAAAAATCTTATAACGAGAATCTTTTAAAGTATATGGGACACCACCTTCTTCTACTGGTAAACTAATACCAATACCGGTTGTTTTATCAAATGAATCTAATATAATTTTAGAATACATACCTGGAGCCGAACAAATATCTGCAAATAATTTTACATTAACTTTTTTTAAACCAAAATTATCAAATATCTCTTGTCCAACTTTTAATAATTGTTCAGAATTTTCAACAAATTTATCATCTTGTTCTCTCTCAAATACGTCTAATTTCCAGTGTTTTCTTGATAAATATTTCATTTTACCAAATAATTTATCTTTTTTTGCTTCAATAATGCTCATTAAAATAGTATAGAAATATTTATTTGGTTAATTAATTAAATTAGTTGAGTTTAATATAATTTAATTTTATATAGTTAAATAATGGAAAAAATCGAAAATTTTTATAATTTATTTGAAGTTATGTCTTCGGCTTCAACTAATGAAATTTTATTATCATATGAAAATAAAATTACAAAATATAATAATATTAAAAAATTATCAAAACAACAAATACATGAAATTAAGATGTTAAAAACAGGATTGTATATATTAACAAATTCTAAATTAAGAGATAAGTATAATTCTATTATAAAATCTATTTCTAATAATACAACTCAAATAAACCAAATAAAAGAAACAAAAAAATTAAAACATAAACAAACAAAATCAAATAATGAACCTTCTGCAGTTAATCAAACTAGCGATCTAACATTAGATGAATTATTTAATGTTGACAATTCATGGATGAATAAAATAGAAACACAAGATAATAATATTAATAATCGTAAAAGTAAATTAGAAACGAATACTTTGGGTGATAGAATTTTTAGTATGTCAACATATAATAAAAGACCAGGATTTTCTTCAGATTGTGAAATAGAATTAAGAAAACCTCAACAAGGAAGAGAAGATAAAAGTAAATCGTTAATAACTAATAATAGCTAATAAATAAAAACTAAATAAAGTAAACTATAATAAAATATCAAATGTTAAATTTGTTTGATTTATTAAATTATATTCATTTAATAAAATATTAATTGCTTTTTTTCTTTTTTCTATTGGTGTTCCCGACATTTTTCTACTTTTTAATTTTATTTTTTTTTCAAGACTTAATGCTAATCTTTTGTCAAGATTTTTAATAAACCCATAAAATTGCCATTGACCGTTACCTTTATTTCCTGTTGTATATTTTGCGCCTCCAACTAATTCACCGTTATGTTGTCTTATTCTTCTAGTTGTATTATTAGTAATCCCAACATAAGTTTTATTACTTGTTGTATTTGTTAATACATACACCACATAATTATTTAAAATTATAGGATTTTCATCAGGTTTAGTCTGGGGTTGACTCTGTTCTGTTGTGTTTGATAATTTATTAGAATCTTCTGACATTTATTTATATTATTAAATATAAATAAAAATCTAATGTTTAAAATAATTTATTGATCATTTGAAACTGAATGACTTGATTCATTTTGTGATCCAACTTTTTTACCATTAAATCTGTAAAATGTACCTGTAACTGAGCTTGTTGGTAGTGTGAATTCTTTAAGACTTCCTTCTTTGGAGAGAAGCATATTCATACCATCAAGTGTATCAATTGTAAAATCACCACAACCAATATATTTATTATCTTTACGATAAAGTTTACAATAGAGAACATTAGCACCAGTTTGTTTGGTTACATGTTCTGTTAGTTCGGTTTTAACTTGGTTATATTCAGTTGTATCTACAAGGCCAGTCATTGTAAAAAATACACGATAGTAACTATATTTGACACGACATTCAGGTGATTCTTTACGAAGTTTACGAAATGCATTAACTGAATTGGCAACAGTATCAAATGTTAGAAAATATGATTTTGTAGATTTAGTTTCCGTTTTGGTAGTTAAACCTTCAAAACCATCAAACATGGTTGGACTAAGATCATCTCCTGATACAGATTTAACAAGTAGTGTACGACCAGCTTTGCGCACTGATTTTTTATCTGTTTCTGCTTCAGCATCAGCTGCTACAACAGCTGTTGTTGTTTCTTCTTGTGCAACAGCTACAACTGTTGCAGTTTCATCTGATTTTTTTGTTTTAGTTGCTGCTTGTTTAGATTTAACTGTTTTTGTCTTGGTTTCTTTTACACTTGGTTCAGTACTAGCAGTTGTTTGTTTAGTATCGACACTAGTAACTGTTGATTCAGTACTAGCAGTTGTTTGTTTAGTTTGTTTTTTAGCAGGCATTAGTATTAATAGACTATATCTTCTTAAATAATATTTATCAATTTTTTTTATTTAAAGATTTTACCATTTTTTTAAATTCCATTGACACTAATAAATTATATTCATTTAATATTTTATTCAAATAAGGATATTTTATTAACCAATTCAAATAATAAGAATATTTTAAATAATCATTATTAAGATGTTCTGTTTTATTTTTATATACTTGGAAATAATTAATTAAATTATAATAAATTATAAATTTAGTTACAATTTCAAAAAAGTGTTTAAAATAATTAATCTGTTTTAGATAATCCATATAAATATCTTTATCGGCAAATACCCAATAATAAATTTCCCATATTTCTTTTAATAATATTCTCTGTGTAGTATTTTTAATAAAATATATATTCATTGAATTAATTTTTTTCTCCATTTTTTCAAAATCAGTTTCAATATTTCTTTTATATTTATTTATTAAACAGGATAACTCTGGTATTAATTGAGTATAAACTATTGAATTATTTGGATATGTTAAAAATTTTTTAATTAATTCTGGTAAAAATAAAACATCATATAATGAATACAATAGTACATCATTATTTAAATTATATATATCAATTTCAATTAAATATAATGGTCCAATTACTTCTTCTATTTTTTCTAATTCATTTAATTTTTTATTAGTAATAATTTTTTCATTTAATAATAATTGATATATTGAACATTTACCACTAATATTATCTTTAATTGATTTATAATCACATAAATATTTTGTATCATAAAAATTTTTACAAAAACCATCTATATTATCTTTAGTTATCAATAGTTGATTAAATAAATATGGAATATCTAAGGATTCTGCCCCATGTAATATTTTAATTATTTGTTTAGTTGTTAATAAATCAATTAATTGTTTTAAATTAGTTTTTGATAATTTAGGAGGATATAAAATAAATATATACCCAATATTAGAATCGTTTTCTAAATTAATTTGCATTAGTGCAACATCGCGATCAGTTTTACTTATTTTATTAAATTCAAAATCAATACCAATATAATGTTTTTCATTTAAATTCTTATTTTGATTCTGAATAAAATCATTGAATATTTTTCCCATAAAATTAGCTTTAGTTTCATTATCGACTTTAACTATTTTGTATGTTTTATTATTTAATTTTGGATAAAATTCATTTGAACCATTTAATAAAATGCTGAATTCCATAATTAAAGTAATTAAGAAATAAATAAATGCCAATAATAAAATAAACTAAATTATAATTTATTAAGCAAATCAATCAGTTCATTACGTCTTTTCTCAATTGATTTACCATGTTTATTAGCATTTTGTTGCCAAATTAATGTGGTATTAATGATTTCATCTTTCTTCAATCTAAAATGATTCATAACTACATCTTCATAACCTTTTGGTGGATTTTTAATCATATCAATCATCGCAAGATTGATTGTATGAGGTTGACGATCTTCATTATATGATGCAGATGCTTGTTTACCTTTTTGTGTATGCATTTCACGTTCCCAACCGGGTTCGTTAAAGTATGGTTGTTCAACAAGAATTAGTGATTGAATTGATACCATAACTTGTAAAAATGTAGAAGTCTTTGGATTCCATTTTTCACCTTCTTGACCTTGCCAAGTTCCAAGTAAACTCAAACAAACTTTACCACTGTCATATAAATTTGGATTAAACCGAACAGTACCATTTCCAGTTGTATGAATTAGTACTTGAGGTGTAGCATTGGGATAATCTATAGGTAGAGAAGCATGAAACTCAAATAAACCATTTTCATATGGAGTATCTTTAGGGCCCGATATTAGGAATGTAAAAAGATTAAAACTATCTTTTGGTACACGTGCCCAAATTGTTGATTCCCAGTTCAATGGTAGACCTGATTTAAAACTTGAAATTTCAGATAGAATTCTCATCAGAGCTTTTTGTTCAGGTTTTTGTCCTTTATTTTGAATAAATCTATGAGATTTTTCTATTTCAGCTGTTCCAAATTGTAGTTTCTTCATAATTTGACAGTATTTTTCCTTAATATCTGTTGAAATTACAATTGATGAAACTGGTTCTTGATATCTTTCCAAATACAAATCTGCCAAACAATAAATTTGTAGTAGTTCTTCATTATTTAACGATTCTTTTGATGAACCAAATAACATAGAAATTTCATCATAAATATTACGTAAACCAGAACAAATACTATTAATTAAACTTTGATTCATATTTTTCCCAACTAGATTTGTCAAAATATTAAATATTTGTGTGTACAATGTTTTATTTTTATCTAGTTCTAAAACATTAAGACCTGATATTTGAGAAATAATATATTTCATTAATACAGATTCATAAATAATATCAATATTACTATCATCGATCATTTTATTAATTTTCAATAGACAGTTTGATAATTCTTCTTTTTGAATTTCTTGTTCTTTAATATAGGCTTTGATATCCCATTTTTGAAGATCATCATTACCATAACCTGTCCCTGATTTCCAATATTTATTTGTTGATGTACCACTCATTATTGGTTTTGGAATATTAATTTGAATTGGAACTTTATCCAAACAACTTTCTTTAGTAATAGAAGCTAATTTAATTAATTCATACTCCAAATCATTATATGAAATTGTTGGATTAGAATTAGATGGAGCATCTGGAATTAGATAGTTTTTAGTTACTTCATTTAGTTTAGTACCCAAGTTAGAAATAAAATATTCTAGAGTAATAGTTGGATTCCAATTTTCAATTCTTAATATTTCAAGATTCATCAGAGATAATAATAAAGGTAGTTTAACCTTAGGTCTAATATATTCAAGTTTTGGTGGAATAAATGGATGAGTTTTTGGATCTACTGTTAATTTTAGTTCCATAAAATCATAACCAAAATCTTTTTCAATTTGAGAAAATATTTTACCAACATCTGTTTCCTTATTAAATTTAATTCTCAAAAATAGCGAATATGGATTAGCATAATCAGTACTAATGTAATGTTCAAAATCTCGATTACGATTTACCTTTTTAATTTCGTTAATAATTAGTTGGCTGATTTGATGTTGTGACAAAAGTAATTCTTTTGGAATTTTAGTATGCGATCCTGATCCTCGATTATTTTCGATAAATTTACTAAATTCTTTTTCCAATTTAGTATAATCAATTACAAATTTAGTAAATTCATCTAATTTTTGATAAATATGAAAAGGGTCTGACATTATTAAATTAGTATTATTTGATTCAGAATCAGACCAAATAGAAATTTTACTAATTTCATCAACTATAATCTTTGGTTGTTTATTTTGAAAAATCATTCCCAAATTAAACGTGTTTAGATTATAATTATCTAAAACACATTCTGCCAAACAATATTTGTTGAAATCTGTTGTTATTTTTATAGGTACTGAATCAATATCAAAATGAAGAACAAAATCTGGAGAGTTTTCAGTATACTTAATCAATCTTATAAGTTTACCATTAGTTCTATTTGCAACTAATGTATTGATATCTTTAATGTAATCATCTGTATCTACTGACATTATATATGGTTTATATATAATAATAATAGACTAATTCAATTTTTTCATAATATGCGTTTGTATTTTAATCTAAATGTATAGTAGTGTATATATCTACATACACATACATAATAATGGCTTTAAATGTTGAAAATTATTTATTTGAATTTGATTCATATGCATACAATAATCAAAACGGAATACCAAATAAAAATTATTTAATTAAAATAGACGAAGATTATAAAATAACAACAGATAATTTTCTAACAGAAAAAAAATTAGAAAAAGTTGTTAAAAGTTATTACCCAACAAATAATATTGATTTTTTTCCATTACCACCAAATTCTAATTTATTATTGAGTTCATTAACAGAACCAACATCATATTTAAGAAATAATGAATTTGATCCTAAAGAATTAATAGAAAAATTAAATTTATTTGATCAGATTCATTCTTATTTTAATAAAATTGATAAACAAAATAATTTAAGTAAATTATTTGATTATAAAAATACTATACTACCACTTTCTAAAAATTTTAATGTAGTACCATCAGTAGAAAGTGTTTCAACAAGATTACCTGTTCAAAACTTAAAAGATTATGATATTAGAACATCACTTGATAATCCTGTTAAAAATACCAATATGTTTCCCGCAGAACATTCATTGATGCCAAACACTTTATCAGAAAAACATTATAATATTTACGGTATATATGAAAACTCAAATGATATAAATAATATTGAATCATATATTAATGAAAATAACTTTACATCAACTACATTTATAAATTTGGATAATTTTAGCGACCTTTTATTGGATCACTTTTCAATTTATAATATTTATTTTAATAGTCAATTTAATAATATTTTAGTAATTCAAACTACTGAAGACTTTATTAGTAACAATAATAAAATCAAATCATTATTTCCAGAATTAGTATTAATTAGTAGTGAAAAATTAAATTCAACACAACTTGAGATTATTAAAAAATTAAATGATGATATTTTTGTAAATTTTGATGATGCTCGTTGCAGAATAAATAGAATATTACATGATAAAGTTATCGATTCTAAATTATCTATTGGAGAAATTAAATTACTTATTAAAAAATATTTTGATATTGATGATAATCCAGATCATTGTATTAAATTTACTAATATCTGGTCTATTATATCATCTGAAATTCAAGTTTCAAATGAATTTGTAACTTATATCAAAAGACAACTACCCGTTATTTTATCAGATTTAGGTTTACAAAAGAAAAGATTATCTGATGGTATTTATTGGTATGGACTTGTTAAAAAGACTGTACTAGAATTTACACCAAATGAAAATCAATATATAAATAACACATTTCATGACACTCCAATTTCTAATGATGAAATTAATAGATTATTAAAAGAAAGAGATGATATTTTTCAACAATTCACACCATTTACACTATTTACAAATGTAATACAAACTAATCAACCCAACCAACCAATCCAACCAATCCAACCTAAAAATGAGCTTGTACAAAATGATCAAGTTAATGAGACTTTTGAAAATGATCAATCTGATGAAACCAATGAAACTAATGTAATTAAAAACCTATTAAAATCTGATACTAAAATTATATATCAACAACTTGAAAATCTTAAAAATTCTGAACCAAAAATAAAAAAAACTGTTACAAAAAAGAAACCAGTTAAAACAGCTGAATTATTAAATAATAATGAAATAATATCACAAACTAAACAATCTAAACAAACTAATCAACCTAAACAAACTAAACAAACTAAAAATAAGAAAAATAATAAATAATAAATTATTAATATTAAATTAATTGTCAAATTAATTTAATTTGAATAAATGAAAAGTTGGTTTGGCAAAACCTGTTTAAGGGTGGTGGAAACAACCTTCACCTACCTCAGAAACAACCGCAACAACCTTGTCGTAGTCCTCGTGGAGAATTGCCTTGAGAAAGGCTTCCCACGGGCTCACACTGACCTTGACTGACCCGTCGGCTTGGAGCTCGTACTTGTAGTCGCCAGTGAACACCTGGATCATCAGGGATTGCGAGTACCCACTCACCAACTGCACACCACGAGTGTTGGCTGCAGAAGGGAATCCAGGGCTGTGAGCGTTCAGATTCCAGAAGATGGTCCGAGGCAGGTTGTACCCGCGCGCGCGGAATGCAGCCTCAATCCGACCAATAAAAGTCTTTTGGAACCGGTCCATCGCACTCTCGTGATGGTAACCATAATGGTACCCGTAGCCAGAGTAGCTACTACCACTGCTCTTTGACTCGTCCGGGATCACCACTTGCGAATCAAATTGACCATCAGTCAAGAACAGAAGAGCAAAGTCTGTTTCCTTGACACCAGATGCAACCATCAGGTCAAGTAGCACCTTGTAGGTCGCATCAATGTTGGTGTTCAATCCAGTAGGACCATTGATGATCGTCATAAAGTGGTCAAACACATCATGCTTCCCGCTCATGTCAAGGTGAAAGACCTCTGGCTTGTCCGAAAAGCTGATCAGACAACCGGGCATCGAGCTCAAGTGAGCTGCAAGAATGCCGAGACCGATTGCCTTGTCCTGGACATTGGCCGAACTCATGGATCCAGATGTGTCGACAACTGGAATCACATTGCGGGGGTCAAGAAAGATCTCCCCAGATTCAGCAGCCTCTGCGCGAGACTTCTCAATCAGTTCGACAATCTCACTCTTCACCTTGGCAACCAGGTCCGACCACTGAGCAGCAATCAGTTGGCGCTCAGTTGGCGACAGTGAAGAACTGATTATACGGGAATCAGTACCGTAGTAGCCACAACGGGTCGGAGACGTGTATTGGAACACAATCTTGCTCAGACGGTCAATGTCCTGCGCAGCACCCTTGAGCTTGCCATCAATCAGAGCCTTCAAGAGATTCTTGCGCGCCTGGACACGATCCTGGTTGTCAGGATGACGATTTCCAGTCTCGGCATGTGTCTCATCAATTGACTCCTTGACAAGTTCATTGGCAAGAGCCTTGCGGTACTTGGTGAGAAACACGGCGGGGGCAGAATCCATTGGGATGTCAGCCCAAGTACGGCGCTCTGGTACTGTCTCGCACATCATTGTCTCTCCCACAACCAGACATTGGGAAAGAGCAGAGATGACATGGCGGAAGACCATTTGTGCGTAGTTGAGACGCCGCTTGGCCAAACCGATCGCACTCGAATCAGACGACTTGGACAAATCACGCAACCCTCCGTTGGGAAAGTAGACTTGAACAAGAATGTCCTCACGATGACCTGAGTTCTTCTTGCCTTCGCGCTTGAACCACTTGGCGGCCAACGATAGACGCTTGCCACCAACAAAGGCGCGAAGCTGCTCAACACTCATGTGCTTGAGCTTTTCGTTCATGACACGGGCCTCATCATTCGTCACTTGTCCAATGTTCTTGCCAAAAATGAGATTGCAGTCCGCATTCAGAAAATCCAAGTACACATTCTGAGCGGCAGAAACCACGTCAGGATGTGCTTGCATCTTCTCGATGAGCGCATCAAGGTCACCAAAGTACCCAAAATCAGGAATCATGCTCAAAAGAGCACAACTGGTCTTTGGGAAGATTTGATGAAGACGCTCAAAGAGGTAGTAGAAAAGAAGACGAGACTTCTTTCCAGCTGTCCGAACTGAACGAAGGTAGAAGAGGTAGCGAAACACAAGACCAAAAGCCTTGGCCCGCTCGTGATCCGACTTTGATTGGACAAGCGCAACAACCTTGTCAACAAGGGCATCAAAAAGAGCCCGTGTAGAAGCATCGAGTTTTGCGGTCTTGCGGCATTGCTCGGGAAGAACCATCTTTTGGTCCAGTGCGAGTAGTGCTGCTTCAAAGTCAGTGCCAAGCGAGCTGAAGTTGACATCACCATTCCAGGTGAGGCCATCAATCAGATCTCGCTGAGCAGAGTCCACGGCCATCTTTGCAAAAGCAGAGGCCAGAGGGCTGGTAGTAGTATTAATATTGTTGAAACCAATAGTAGACGACATTAAAAAACTAATTCTAATCGATAATAAGTTATTTAATTTTCAATTTTTTTTATATACGATTTTTTTTAAATATACCAATAAGTGAAGTTATATAAATATCTCCAAATGTCGATTTAGTGACCATATTTTCTAAATCAGATAATTCTGATAGTATTTGAGGAATATTCATCAATATTGAATTATTATTTAATATTTCTAATACTATTTCTTTTAACACAATAGATAATGAAAAACCTTGATTTTTTATCAAATTAGCAACAATTTTATAACTAGAATCAAAATCAATATTATCATCACATAAAATACTTAATATATTTTTGGTTTCAATATTAGTTGGTATACCAGCAGTTTCATAACATAAATCAACAGTAATAAAATCAGACTGCATTGATATAGACTGCAATAAATTAATAGCTTTACGCAAATCACCTTTAGCTAATATTCCAATAGTTTCAATAACATTTGGTTCATATTTAAGATTTTCAGATTTGGCAATTTGATTAAGTTTAAAACAAATATGCTTAATATCTATATTTGAAAATCTAAAATTAGCACATCTAGATCTAATTGCAGGTATAATTTTATTTTCATAATTACATATCAAACAAAATCGGATAGTGGCTGAATATTTTTCTATAATTCTTCTCAATGCGAATTGTGCATCAAATGTCATTGAATCAGCTTCATCTAAAATAATTAATCTAACACCTTTTTGAAACATATTTGATTTTTCTGCAAAACCCTTAATATCTTCTCTAACTGAGTTAATACCTCTATCATCGGATGCATCTAATTTCATAACCATTAGTCTAACATTATTTCCATAAATTTCTTTTGCTAATGCCATTATTGTCGATGTCTTACCTGTACCAGATGAACCATGGAATAGTAAATGAGGTAATGATCCACCTATTAAAAGTTTTTTAATAGTTTCGATATTTTGGGCATGACTAATAATTTCATCTATTCTTTTTGGCCGATATTTTTCGACCCATGGTAAAAAATCATTTAAATTATCTAACATGGTTTTTAATATGATTATTATAATTATGTTAAAATCCCTTTATATTGGTATTAATATTGAATTAAATAATTCTATAAATTAATGTTAACTAGTTTTTAATAAAAAAATCTCACCCGGCGCGTGTGTTAAATTAAACTTTAGTTTAAACTTTTTTAAATTCAATCTAAAGAATTAATATCTAGTTTAATATATACTTTTTAAGTTTAATGGAATACAAATGTAAAACATGTGATAAATTTTATAAATCATATCAAAGTCTATGGAATCACAATCATAAGTATCATAAAAATAATCGTACACATCCATCCTCAAAATCTCCTCATATATCCTCAAATAAACTTTTAAATACTCAAATTCCAATTCAAACTAATTCACTTACTTGTGAATTTTGCAAAAAAATATTTTCAAGAAGTGATAATCTAAAAAGACATAAAATAAAATGTGATAAAAATCAAACAGATAAATTTGATGAAATTAAAGAAGAAATTAAAGAACTAAAAAAAGAATTTCAAGTTGAAATAAAGAAACTAAAGAAAACAAAAAATGGACCAACAACAAATATTAAAGTTAATGGAAATATTATTGGAACAAATACAGATAATGGACCAAAACAGATTATTTATAAAACTGGTACAGAAAAAATGGATCAAATAACATATGGAGAAGTTAGTACAATATTTGATAATGAAATTTTTAGTGTAATCAAATTAATTGAATTAGTTAATTTCAATGAAAACAAACCAGAAAATCACTCTTTCTGTTCAACTGCATTAGAAAGCCCTTATTTATCATATTACAATACTGATACTAATTCAGTTAATAAAGAAAGAAAAAGATATTTTTTTGCTCGGCTCTTAAAGAGCCATGTTGCGCAAAGCGTAAAAGAAGTTATTTGCAAAAGTATACAAAACCATGAAATTCTTTATAAAAAATTTAAGTCCAAATTCAATTCTATTAAAAGAAAACAGATTGAAGATAATATTTCAAATCTTAAAAAGATGAAAGAAAATAGTTTCAGTAGCAAAATAATGGGCGAAATGATTCGTAATCTAAATCTTCTTTCTTACAATAAAAGAGATTTAGTTCAAGATACTTGGTCTGGAAAAAAATATGATAATGATAGTGATGAAGAATTTATGGCTATGTTATTAAATGATCCAGAAACACAAAAGATTATTGAATCAAATAAAAAAGACAAATTAAATAATGATTCTGATAATTATGTTAATTCTGACAGTGAATCAGAAGAAGAACGTATTACATTACCTTCTAAATTCAATAAAAAAAATATTATTTTGTAATTAATCTCATTATATATTTAAGTATATTTCTTAAATTTATGTATATCCTTAATATTATACCTAAAATAATATCAATGTATAACAAATATATTTTTTTATTTATTATTTTTTAAGAATAAATAAAATAGATAATTAAATAGTTATCATAATATGATAAGCCAGTTTCATAAACAAAATAAATTCATCACATCCTTTTATCAAGTTTTGATCTATATCAGCTATTTTACACAAGATGTTCGATTTTTTTTCACTTGATATATTTAATCCTAATATGTAATTATGAAATGATACAATTTGATTAACCATCGAATAGCCTTCCAAAAATAATTGATTTATATAAGTGTCAACATTAGTTATATCTTTATTTAAAATAAATGTCATTAATTTATTAAATTTTTCAATTGGGATTATACCAGACATTTCATCAAGTAATTCTTCATTAACTTTATCTCCATAAGAGTTAAAACATTTTTGAAGTAAATTAATAGCTTTTCTTAAATCACCTCTACAGATTCCAACAATTTTTTCTAATAATTTATCAGGACATTTAAAATTTTCTTTTTCACAAATATGTTTTAATTTTAATATGACTTCAGATGATTCAATTGGTTTAAATCTAAATAGGGAACATCTTGAAATAATTGGATCAATGATTTTATTATGATAATTACAAATAATACAAAATCTTGTAATTTTTGAATACTGTTCCATTATTCTTCTTAAAGCAAATTGAGAATCAGATGTCATTGTATCTGCTTCATCTAATATGATTATTTTCCATGGAGGCGCATCTTTAATATTTTTAATAGATTGTTTTGCATAAGTTTTAATTTTTTCTCTAATAACATTAATACCACGTTCATCAGAAGCATTTAATTCAATGATTCTATCTGCATAATTTTCATGACCAAATAGTTCTTTTGATAGGGCTAATATAGTAGAAGTTTTACCACAACCAGATGGTCCAAAAAAAATAAGATGTGGAATATTTTTAGTTTGGATACCAGATTTAAGAGATTTTACAACATTAGTTTGTGCGCTAATTTCATCTAAATTTTCAGGTCTATATTTTTCAACCCAAGAATAATTTTTATTATTTACCATAATACAATTATTGTTAAAATGTCCTTAAATGATTTATATATTAGAATTATTCTTTTTTCACATCATTATTAATTGTATAAGGATTATAATTAGAAATAACTTTTGGAAATTGTGAATATAATGATAACAAATTAGTTTTATTATAATCAACAGATGTTTTTGCTAAATTTTTAATAGATTCAACAGGTGAATTAGATAGATGACTAATACCAATTTTATCTTCTTTAATTTCAGAATGCCATACAGAACTAAACCCTTCTAAAATACTAACCAAATTCCAAGCTGCTGGAGCCCAGTCAGATTGATGATATGATGAATTTGTCAAACAAATTTTTTTATTAATTTCAAATCGTCCATTTGGTGTAAGCACATAATAATCAGGTGCTTTACGTGGATAATCTGGATTATGAACTATTTTTCCCAAATATTGTCCACCTTCATATGGGGTAGATTCTCGACCATACATTAAAAAATAAATTTCCAAGATATTATCTTTATTTGGTAATATATCAAAATATTGTGGATTAGATTTTTCAAAAAGTTTAAAATCTCCATTAATTCGTTTAATAGTAATTTTATTTATTTCCATTAAATTTAATTAGCAAATAAATATTAGTTAATTAAATCAATTTTTTTACCCTAATTTACTTGTCAACAGTATTAATTGCAAACAAATTAGTATTAAATTTATTTTGAACAAAATCCCATATCATTTTGGTAATTGATTTTTCAAGTGGTTCATCTGTATTATTGGTTGTTAAATATTTTTTACTAAAATAAATCTTACTAGATTGATCATCAATATTTTTTAATTTTGCTTTAGTGTTAGAATCGTCTTTATTTAAATTAATTTGAATTTTTTGAATAATAGCAACATAAGGTCCTCCTATTGTTTTAATTTTATTATTTGGATCATTATCTTTCTTAATATCTTTTTTAGGTACTTTACTTATTTTAACTCTATATAAATATAATCCATCGTATTTTTTAATTTTTTCTCCAATTTTATTCAAGGCCATTTCACGTAATTCAGTTTTTGAGTTGGAACTAGCTAATAAAATAGATTTTAAGTTATTAACTATATATAAATAATATTTGGTCATTATAATACCAAATATTATTTTTCCATAATTTTAAATTAAATATTAGATTAGAAATAAAAGTAAGTAATTATTTTTTTATTATTGATATAAAATAATGTTAGTTTTTATTAATTAAAAACTTAATGAGTTGCATTACCAAATGCATTTAATAGAGTATGTAATAGTTCCACATCTGGATTTGTTTTGGTTTGTTGGTTTTGTTGAGTTGTTTGGTTTTGTTGGTTTGATGGTTTTTGAGCCTGTTGTTGATTAGATTGTTCTTGATCATCACCGTCAATTTTAAGAAATTTTTTAAAAAATGTAGAATCATTATGTTGGTTAGTATTACCTAAATCTACACCAAGTAGTTTTTTGATAATATTAATACTATCAAACATATCATCATGATCGCTATTTTGTTGTTGTTGTTTTACATGTGTTTGTTGAGCAAGTTGAGCTTGACGACTTTGTTGTTTTTGTTGTTGTGCATGTAATTGATGTGGAGATTGAGACTGTTTCGCGTTTGTACGAACACTTACACAAGGGTGACTTAGGCGAGGTTGACTTTCATAAGATTTTCTACAACATAAATCACAATCCCCATCATTATTAAAACTAAAATCTTCAGATGAATCTGTAACTTCAGAAAGCGAGTCAGATTCAGTTGTTGAATATGAATCTTCTGATTCATCTTCTTCTACTCGATTAAGAGCTCTAACAAATTGTTTATCCAGACTTTTTCTTTTCAATGGAGGACTAGGAAAGTGTACATTGTTAATACTACCAAGACGAGATGAATGTTTTGGTGTAAAAACATGTTTACTTGAATTAGCTGAATTGGTTGAATTAACTGAATTATCTTTATTGACTGATTTAGTTAAATTAGTCAAAGTAACAGGATTAAAAGGATTTAGATGATTTACAGGGGAAACATATTTGGTTTGTTTATCAAATACCATCTTATCTGTTTTAGCGAAATGATCTTCAACAAGTTGACGCGCGGTACCAAGTTGTTTTGACAATTCTGCATTTTCACGTTCGACTTCTGTATAAGCCGTTTTGAGTTCTGAATGACGAGATAGCAAATTATCATAACTAGATTTTAATGTTCTATATTCATCATTGTTTGTAGGATTTGCAGTTTGCAATTGAGATTTAAGAGCTTGATTTTCAGTTTCAAGTTCTTGAATACGTTGAACATATTTTTGAGTATGTTCGGTAATCATTTTAACCAGTGAATTATCGGAAGTGGACATTAAAATTGATTGAATTATTATTAGGTATAATATAATTCAATTTTTTATAATATAAATTAAGGCAAATAAAGCAAAAATTAGTTAAATTTAGTTAAATTTAAATGTATGACCGCATTCTAAACAAGATACAAATGTAGTAGGAGGTTCGTCACCAGCTCTTGTTTGTTTTTGTGTAACTTGACATCTAGCTTTTTTGCACTTGACACACGTGAATACACTGGATCCAGAAGTATTATTCTTTTTATATTCTTCCATTTCTCTCTTTTTAATAATATTCTCATATTTTTCAGGATTAAGTTCTTCTGGTTTCATAAATGCAATATTAGTTGCATCTATTTTTTTATCTTTAAGAGCCTTAATTAAATAATCGGAATCTTTATTCATTAATTGACAAAGAATTTCTTCACATTTGGTATCATAAATTGATTGAATTAAATATGGGGTATCATTGGTTTCAGCATATTCTTTACTGAAATTATAAATACTTGTTTCAATATCTTTTGCTATTTTTTCATTTAGAACTTTAGCAATTTGTTTAATCACATTATTACGACTAGAACTATCAATATCCATTATATTATAACGAACTTAGATTTTTAAATTAATATTTCAATATTTTTTATTAACCTAATTTTCTTTATTAACTATTATTAATTATGTTGTTAATTTTCTTTTTAATAACTTTCTTTTTAATAATAAATAATTTTTTATCATTATCTGTTGATTCTAATTTTGATTTTAGTTTATCTAAATGTTTGTAAGATGTTTCATAAATATTCCAAGTATTACTAATAATCCATTTTTGTAGTGGAATAATATTACCATCATGATTAATTGACATAAATTTGTCATAATTAATTTGTTTGATATCAAGTGATTTCATTTTATTGATAACCATTTGTGTTGTTGTGATTGTTGAATTTAACAATGTTTGAGGTAGTTGACTATCATTGTATCTATTTGATGTTTCAACAAACATAGATTCAGTATATTCGTCCATATTGTATAAACGTGGACGAAATAGTTTATGATTAAGTGATAGCATTCCATAGATATTAGCACTAGCATCATGATCTGATAATTTTGAATCAATAGTATATAGATTATTCCAAAATGGAACCATTCTAGAATATTTAGTAACTAATTTCTTTTCATTTGTATTAAGCCATGTACCAAAACCACGCATACGATATTTATTAATAATATTAATTGGATCATTAGTACCAGTAACATATTTATAATCCAAGTTCATATATGTTAAATGTGAGCTAATGCAACTTGGTGTCAAGTATACATTTGTCCCATCGTAGTATCCACGTACACATGGAAGATGAAATTTGGAAACGACCGAGAAGAAATCATCATATTTAATAGGAAATAATTCCAAATAATGATTAAGATATGGAGAACTAATTTTGTATTTGATACTAAATGATACATCGATATCTTTAAATCTATGAAAACTATTTTCTTCATCGCTACTAGTGGCACTTGCATCCGTGTCTTTGTCTGCAACTGTTTTATTAATATAAATTTTAAAATCAATATCTTTAGTAGTAAAGATATCAAGATATTTATTTCTAAGAGTTACTTTCTCAGTTTCTGAAAAATCTTGAAGTAATTTATTATATTTTTCATCCCGGACTTTTTCATAAAATGGAAGAAATTTATCTTTAATTTCTTTGTCATTAATATGTTCGGTTACATATTTAATTTTATCAGTTATTTCACTGTTTAACTCGATATTTTT
>JACCEC010318817.1_pt1 | contig 26647 bp, 24 predicted proteins | sample 7450121 | NCBI WGS metagenome assembly JACCEC01 (sample SAMN15323455, study PRJNA562643) | freshwater metagenome | isolation source: river surface water | place: USA:Blue River Watershed | collected 2017-08-18 | reverse complement strand
GGCGAAAAATCCACGGTATTTGGTACTGCTCTCACCCGGTGCGATGCCCATTTTTCGTTTGATCCAAGAATTGGGCAGTTCGAAAATTACATAGGCCATGCCGTAAAGCCATCCCACAAAAAACAAGAATCCGAAGTCTTTCCAGGCGAATGGGGGTAGGAACGACATCCATGCATCACCGGGCCAATGAATCAAGCAATAAAGTAGCCCGTTGACGAACGAAACAAAGACCACACCGCGCCAAGTTTTATTTTCGCCAAAAGCGGGGGCGTTGATGGGTTTTGCTAGTGCCGACCATCGATTTTTTTTCACCAAAACCATGTGGAGTACATTGCTCACAATCAAGGGAATTAATGCCCCAAACATGTATGTCCACGCTGATTGTCCCACGGTATTAGTTTCTATGCAAGTTATGTGTTTTGCAATTCTGATTCAATGATTTGGTGCATGCGCAACGAAACGGCGAGGATGCGGGGTGAAAAATCATATTTTGCCACAATGCCCGACACCTCATAAAAGGATACCCTGCAACAGATATACGTTTTGATGGCCATTTCTGTTGCCTTTAGATAGTCTTCAAATGCCAATTCATGGCCAGGGCCTTTGCGTTGAACAATCTCTTGGTAGTGTTCCTTCAAATACAACAGGAAGGATTGCACTGAAAAGTCTTTCGGTAAAATAAAACTCAAAAACTCCACCACATCGCGCTGCGGGAAGTCGATCATCGACAGCTCCCAATCGTAAATACAGGGCATGCCACTGCTGCGCATCAAGGTGTTTCGGGGGTTAAAGTCGTTGTGAATGGGTACGCGAGGCCAGCGCAAAGCCAAGGTGTCAGATTCCATGTTGAGCAGGTCTTCCTTGATTTGCTGCAATTGGTCGATCTGTTCCACCTCCGCACATTCCTCAATGAGGATATCCATCAACTTGCCGTACAGGTTTAACGCTTTCCAGGGTTCAAATGCGCTGAGAAGTCCGGGTTTTTCTGCGGGTAAGGTTTCCAACATGCGGTGGGCGACATCCAAGCTGCTCAAGCACAATTGGATCCACTCTTCGGTCCACAATTCGGGGGTGTCTTCGCTGTTTTGCAGGGCGATTTGTTGCGGAGCGATCCACTCTTGGAGCACCAAATGAATTTCTCGGTCTGAATGCACCACGTTGCCGTAATGCTTGGGCATCGCCACGAAACCCTGTTTGCTCAAATGGGCATGTATCGCGGGTTCTTTGCGATGACAGTTGTGGTATTCTAACTGCGCTTGGTGCTGTTTGATAAGGTCGGCCAGCGAGGTGTCAATGGAGGCGGCAATCAGGTGTAATCCTTTGATGACTTCGGTATCCAGGGCCTTTGATTTGATGAGCAATCGCTCTTCGTTGGGTTGGTTTAGGTTGGCATGGCTCAAGTGAAGCACCGCCGGTAAAAAGCCAATAAGTTTGTTGCTGATTTTGCCTGTGATGTTGGTGATGATGCCGTTTTCTAACTGTGCATCGCCCTGCCACGACAGGGATTGTATGTGTTGTTTTCCCAGCCAATCTTGTAGGTGGGGTTGTAAAAATTCTGGGGTGATTTCTGATTTGAGCAACCAAGCTACGGGCTTGTTTCGTCCCAACTTTTCGTGGGCTTTGGCAAATTCTCCACTCATGATGGCCGAGTAGGTCGATATTTCCAAGGCCAATGAGAATCCCGCAATGAGTTTTGCGAAGCGATGCACTTTTCCGCTGCCCAAGCAATCCATGATTTGCAATGCTTCGGCCTGTTTGCTAACATGGGTGCCACCGCCAACAGTTCCGATCACCAAATTGGGGAGGGTAACGGTGATGCGAACGCCATCGGGATACAAAGCATCGCCAATGGGCTGTAAATCCATGAAGGCGGAGCTCGACTCATGAACCGAGGCCAGATCCTGTCCGGTAGCCACGAAAATTCCCGCGATGGCATTGGCGACATTCACGTTAAAGCTCACCATGCCCATTTGTTTGGCATAGTCCTGAGAGGGTTTGATGAACTCGAGCATACGCTCTGGGGTGGTGCGCAGTACTTCGTGAATGACCTGACGGGGAATATCGCAATGTGCAGAAACCCTGATGCCACGACCGTGTTCAATGTTATAGGTTGATACTTTTTTATCGGAGGCGCCGTTGCCCTCAATGATGAATTCGAAATCGCAGTCGGGAAATTTCGCCCGCAAACCATCCACCAAAAACAACAATCCATGCCAGGTGCAAGTGGTGGTCATATTTTGTCCGGAAGCATCCCCCGTGGTATACACGAAATGCAAATGCAAACAATGCGCTACGATGTGGGTATTGATTTCCAGCAGCTGGGCGTGGTTGGAGTAGGCCTCAGCGGCTGCTTTGATTTCTGTAAAATGTGCTTGAATCCACGCACTGATGGGTTGGGCAAATTGGGGCTGCCTGAGCAGTAGCATGGGTGTGCGCACCATTTTTTGCCATTCCACCGTAGCTTGAAATCCGCCGCTGCGCGAAACCACCTTGGCCCCGCGATTCATGCTGGCAACCAACGCGCCCTCCAATGTGCCTACCGGCGCATACACGAGCTCGGTTTGATTGTTGTTGTTGAAGACCATCGGACCAACAATCCCCACCGGGATTTCGGTGCTGCCGATGTACGATTCGATGTTGTGTTGAATGCTGGAAATATCGAGTTGCGACTGTGCAATCGCATCCAATGTTAAGCCCTGCTTTTGCAAAAAGGCCATGCGCAACTCAGTGGCAGTGCGGGTACTCAGACCTCTTCCGGGAACGATGGGCAATTCTGTCGACATAAAACATGGGAATCACCCATGGCAAACAAAGGTATTCGATTCGGGGCTATTTCAATAGGGGGCTCAGGGTCCAAGACGCGGGCTTACAAGCGGTTGACCCTCATTTTGAGGTGTTTTACCAAATTGTTACGGCGGATTTGGGGTGTTGTTACGGAAAATCGCAAAAAATAATTCTCCGATTTACGGAAAATCGCAAAAAATAATCAGGGAATGAATAGGGGTGTTGTGCCAGTGGGCGTCACCAAAAAATACTGTCCTTGCGCAAACCCATCCAACTTCAAGCGTAAACTGCGGTCGGTCTGCTCGCCTAGCAGCGAAGATTCTGCCCATACGCGACCCAAAACATCTACGATGCGGTAGGTTGGTGTGCTGTTGCTGTTCCAATCAATCACCAAGGTTTGCTGTTCGATGTGCCAGCGAATTTGGGGGTTCACGTTGCTGTGCGTGCCCGAAGTTTGGCGATAGCAGGTATCGTATTGCCAAAGGGTGCTAGAGTCTTTAACGATGCGATTGGCGATGCCGCGAATGAGGTCGTGGTCGCTGTCTGCAATGCCCATGTGAAAAGCGTCGGTGGTTACGTCTTTGCCAAACAAACTGCGGTAGATGGTGATGGCGGCCAGGTGGGTGCCTGTGGTTGATGGGTGTGAGCCATCGCCCTGATACAGTTGAATGCTGCCGTCGCTGCTGCGTACATCGCGCCAAACACTGCCTACCGGCGCCACGTTGGCATAGTTGTCTTTGGCCATCTGCACATAATTCTGCCTCAATAGTTCATTCATGCCTGCAAACGTGCAAACCGGTGGCCAAAAAGCACAGTTTGAGGCATCGCCATTTTGTCGGCCCCATGTCATATAAAACAAAATTTGGACGCAGCTTTTTCCCGCGCGGGCGGCATTCACCAGGTCTTTGGCATAGGGAAAACAGTCTGCTTCAACCTGTTGCGGCGGGAAAGAGGGCAGCTGACTTTGTTCTTGTAAAATAACAACATCGTAGTTGCCGCTGGCCAATTCTGACAGTACCTGTGGATCGGTGCTATGACGTTGAAATGTAGTGCCTCCGGGCGAAATTGCTGTGAATTCGAAGGTGTCGCCCATGCTCTCCGCCACTTGCTTCGTCCAATTGGGCAAGTCATTCACCGCCGTGTAACTGTTTCCGATGAACAAGATTTTTTTGATTTTCGGACGCTGAGCATGCGATATTGTGATGGCACAAAAGGTGACGATGATGGAGGCGAGGGCCTTGAAATTCATGGTGCAAATATCTTGGTTGGGCTTTAGACTTCTGTGGATTGTGAATATATTCGTTGTACAAAAGAATCGCTATGCGCATCCAAATCCCCTTAAAAACAACCATGCTATTTTGTGCAACCTTGTTGTTGTGCAGTGTTAACGCCATCGCTCAGTCGAGCAAGTTGCCTGTTGCGCAGAATACGGCCCGACAAGAATTTGATGCCAGAGATGGCTACACGAACGAGGAGATTTTTCAAATGGGGGAGGATGGTTTGATGATGACATCGCGCGGTGCAAAAAATGAGGAGGGCATGATTGATTATCGTTACATGGTAATCACCACGGCATTGGCTGAAAGTAAGGAGATTTTGATGCCTGTAGAACGCGCGGTAGCCGTGAATAGCATGTCGTTTATGTCGCCCACCCATTTTCACAAAGTGATTTACGCAAGAACCAAATTTGTGATTCACAGTATCCCTCGAAAGGGTACAACCAAACCTGTTGAGGTGATGGGCGAGTTTCCGGTGAAAGGGTTGATCAGTAAATTTACAGTGATTAATAATCAAGTGGTGATTGCGGCCAATACCAAGACGGGACCAGTACTTATTATGATTGATTGGAAATCAGGTGATGTGAATCTCGTAAACGTGGCAATCCCCAGCGGTGTGAAGCCCAAGGCGATGAATATCATGACTTTGCAAGAGATGCCCAATATTGGAGAAGTGGCTTTGGTGTTTGGGGTTAGAAAAACTGCGGAAGGACCTAAGCGTTGGTGTGCACGTTACAATACTTCGGGCGATGTTACGGGAACGGTGGATATTTCTCCCGGACCTGAGGCGTTGTTGATGGATGTGAAAGTTTCGGCCATTAGCAAAACAAAATTCATCTATAGCGGCACTTATACGAAGAATGTGCGCAGTAAGGTAGCCAGCGCTGCCCAAGGGATTTTCTTTGCCGAAAGTGATGGAAGTACGTTGAAGTATGTGAAATTCAATAACTTTTTGGATCTGAATAACTTTACCGATTTCTTGCCCCAAAAGCAACAAGATCGCATCGAAAAGAGAAAAGAAAGAGCCGCCGATGACGGTCGTGAATTGGCTTACAACTATTTGATGACCATCCACCCCATTGTGGCCACTGCGGATGGATATTTTTTGGTGGGTGAAGCGTTTTATCCCGTTTATCACACAGAAACCTATTATGTGAATGGCAAACCCCAAACCCGACGTGTGTTCGATGGATACCAGTATACCCATGCCATTGTGGTGAAGTTTGATGCCAACGGCGAGCGCAAAATGGATCAGTGTCTGGGCATGCGACTGGTGGATTTGCCCATGTATGTGGTGCACAACATTTCGTTGAATGTGGCGGTGGCGAACCAAGTGACGCTGAGCTATGCCAATGACCGGTATTTGGTGAGCAAAACCTTCGATCAAACAGGTACAGAAATTGAAAAGAAGCAGGTGGAATTGATGAGCACCAGCAACGAAGATGAGAAAATTCGGCAGTCTACGGCTACCCTCCGTCATTGGTACGGTCCATATTTCGTGGCCTACGGGTTTCAGACAATCAAAAAATCAGGTGCTGGTAAACGCAGGGTGTTCTACATCAATAAATTGCAGATGTAAGGTTTGGCACTGCATTTGATACTGTGGGTTGACGCCATTTGAGCGTTTTGCTAACCCCTGAAATCAATGAAGAACCGCCTCGTTAAATCCTTGTCGACCGTGAAAAAGATGTTTGTCGCTTTTGTCGCAGCGATGATCTTGTTTTCATCCAATTCCTTGTCGGCCCAGCGCATCAACATGATCGATATTATTGGTGATGTGGATTCGGTTGCGGCAGCATTTACCAAGTCGGGATTGAGATTGGTGGCCAAAAACAACGACGATTATCGTCTGGTAGGCAAAATGGCCGGTGAAAACATTGAATTGCGGTTTTACTTTACCCCCATTTCTCGGATGGTGTTCAAAGGGGTTGTGATTACAGAAAAGGCGTTCGCTGCGGACAGTGTGCATGCGGCTTTTACTGCTCGTGTGGCCAAGATTTCTAAGCGATACATCACCCCAGAAACCCTCTATTTTAACGATGGGACTTCCGCAAAATACAATGTGCCAACGCCCACAACGCCCAATACTGAAGCGCCGCTGCTGATCCCCGGCAATGTGCAAAAAATCGCATGGGAAAACATGACGTATTTCGTGAATCTCAAACTGTATTGCTACAAGCGTGACGATGGGAGAATTGTGACCGAGTATGTGGTGAAAAACAACGAGGTCAAATACAACAACGAAAAAGCGATGCTGCCAGGCGGTGGCAAAGACGAGTTGGGTTTTTGATTTTCTAAGCGATGGCTGAGCTTTAGGCCATTGCGGCCTGTTTTTTCTGCTTCACCATTAACGTGATTTTATAGGGCGTCCAAGCCAAGAAGAACAATCCCAACGCAATCACATCGCCCTGAATGATGTACCATGGCCAAGGTCCGAGAATATCCAAAATGGAGGCGCTGAACGGCTTGTGTGCCAAGAAAAAGTAGTTTGCGGTTTCGCCCACGAAGTAGTTGATGGAGATGCACAATAGGGTGAAGATTTGCAAGCATCCGTAAGCGAAAAATAGGTTTTTGACCTTGAGTTCTGGGGCTTTGAGGCGCAACAAGTGAATCACAAACATCACCAAGCCAGTGTGGCTGATCCAGAATTTGCAGAAGTTGAAGTGCGGGAAGCTTTCGTACAGTGCTGGGGTTAAAATGGCGTTGAAGGTGAATACCCACACGAAAAAGTACAAGATGTTCCAAAGCCACTGCTTTTGCGTGTAACTGTAGGCCAAGGCCACAAACGCCAGCCAGTTGCAAGGGTTCAGCGGTAAATCTTCGCCCCAGTTGTATTTGACATAGGCGGGATCAGACGGTGGCAAAAAACTCACATAGGATTTCACCACTTGCCACACCAACACGTTGAAAACCAAAATCCAAGCGTAGGCCTGGGTAATTTGTATGCGTTTTTCGGGGGTGGATTGCTTGGCCCATCGTGTGGTGATCAGTCCGAGCGCAACAACCAACAACACCGCGATGATGTGCTCATTGGAACCAGCACAGAAATTTTTATTGGGTAATAGGTACGAATTCATGATGTTTCAAAAAGTAAAAGTCCGCAAGATATTGATTGGTAATTAAAATCAAAGCAATCAATTACAGATTATCTTTGTGATACGAAATGTCGGTGTCGGAAGTTCAACAAATCAAAGGGGTGGTGGCGCAGTTGCAACAGGGCCATTTACCCAGCGATTTGGTGTTTGATGCTTGCATGCCGGTGGGTACGAGGCGACATACATCGACCCATTTTACGCCGGTAGAGGTCGCGGTGGAGGCAGCGCAGTTTTTGTGCAGCGGTGCTTGGGAAAATCCCAAAATATTGGATGTGGGCTCTGGCATGGGTAAGTTTTGTTTGGTGGGCGGGGCGATGTTTGAGCAAGCCCATTTTACCGGTGTAGAGCAACGGAAATCGCTCTGTGATGTGGCTGATCAATTGTTGGAATACAGCGAACTGAACAACGTGGGGTTTCTGTGTGGCAACATCATGAATGTGAAGTTTTCAGATTTTCAAGGGGTGTATTTGTACAATCCGTTTTACGAACACCTACAGCCATTTTCAGCGATGGATGAAACCATTGAACTGGATGCCGATTACTATGAAATTTACTGCGGTTATGTGCGCAAGCAACTGCAGCGTATGCCCAAAAATACACGCGTAGTGACCTATTTCGGGGGCGGGGAAGAGATTCCGTTGAATTATGATTTGGTGAAGCAGGGGTTTCATAACGACCTCAAATGCTGGCAGCGCCGGTGATCAAACTAGGCGTTTCACAATGCTGGCTGAGTTGCGAAAATCCTTAAAAAACGGTCCAACAATTACGGAAAATTGCAAGTGGCGTTTCTGTTGAAAGAGATAAATTTGACCATGTCTTGGCCCAAAATCGTACTGCTGTTTGTCTACTTTCTAACCGCGCATATCGCCCTGAAGGCCCAGGAATACTATCGCTGGGACCCACTCAATCAACCCCAACAAGAAGCGTATTTGGATGGCTCAACCTACCAAAAAGTGTACTTTAGACGATCACCCATCGCCCCGAAAGAGCATGGCTGGGTGCATCCTGGTTACGCAAATCCTCGATTCGTGGGACCCGATTATTTTGATTCTTTGTCGAAGTTGCCGAGTTACGAAGGCCCATACCTCTTTAATATCAATCGCCGTTGGCCATTTGAATGGATCTCGGTGCGTTTCATGGGCTACACTTGGCAAAGTTACATAGGCGCTCGCGTGGGACGTTGGCAACAAGGTCACCAAGTAGGCGGGTATTTGGTTACCTACAATGAAAAAGGCCTGTTTCTGGGCGATGGGGTGGGTATCGTTTTTATTCCGTTCATCGACATTCGGAATGTGCGGAGAGGACATACCGCGGCAGATGCTACCTCGATGGTGAGGGAGGAATCTGGCCTCGCCCCAATCGCCATTCCCGCGATTACCGTGTTTCACAACCTCAATGGTTTGTCGGCGTCGAAAGTCCATCGCTGCTTTGGCGACCCAACCGGCAAAGATTTTGGCAAATGGGTGGATAGCATCGCCCGGTTTAGAAATCCTGCATTTCAATCGAATCGTTTTCCGCTTGTGTTGGTTTCTGAGGGCCGAAGAGATGCGCATTTGATCTCCCGACAGGATTCGCAAGCGTTTGTGATGAATGAGGTGGAGTCCATGGCCGACCGTGTGGTCAAGGGCGAAATTCCTTACTTGAGCGAAGTGATTTTGACAAATGCCGATGGTGAGATTTTTCAAGAGCGCAAGAGTGCGATGACCGCTTTATTGGATGGGCCGAAGTTTATTGCTAAGCCGTCGGATGTTGGTTTGCCTACGCTCAAATTACCGGGCGATACAGTTGCTGTGATTTCGTTGCCGCCGACACCTGTCATCGAAAAAACGGTCGTGGCCGAGCCAACGTTGTTCAATACAAACAACCAAATGGACATTCGATGGGCTTATGCAGATTTTGATGCGCAGTCGGTTGATCCGAATATTCTTGGCAAATACGGAAATATTCGCAAAAGCGTCCTTTCTCATGCGCAGTTGAATGCACTCACCAATCCCAACGATATTCGTTTTTTATCGCTATATCTCATAGCGAGTCAAGGGTTTAAGTTGGATTCTCTGACGAAATTCACCGCTACACAGCAGCGTGATTTGGAAAAGGTGATGACTTTGTACGCGGAGGAGGCAACGTCAACGACGGTGTTGAATGCGCGGGATATGTCGGAATCGGATATCGCCAACCTGAAGGCCTTGTTTGGGAAATTAAAACCTTAAAGTTCGTCTTTGTATAAGCGATAACGGGCGTTTCGGGCTTTGATGAAATTGAAAAAGGCCTGGCCGTTGGATGGTTTTTGGTTGATGTTCCAATACCGTCCTTTGATTTTTTTAACGGGCAATTGCAGCAGGTAAATGATTGGTGCTAGCACAATGCTGAGTAAGATGGTGGTTACTAACGCGGCGATAAAAGCCACAATGGCTGCGATGATAGCGATGATTTCCAGTCCAGAACTGCTGTTGAGTGTATTGTCTGCCACGATTACACCGAACAAGGTTCCTAGGATTCCTATCGCCCAGAACAGTACTTTGAAAGCGCCATCGAGCAATCGCTCCAACTTACTCGCGACCGTGCCTCCTTTGCGGATGGATTGAATGTCTTTGTAGGGCATGTACAAAACGTGCTCGCGGATGGCCGACTGTCGTTTACCGTAAGGTTTCTTCGATACCCAAAAAAGAGGGTCGTACGGATTGTACAAGAAAATCCCATTTTCGTTGGCCGCCACCAATTTGCCATGCATCAAAAAGGTATCGCCCACAATGGTCATGGTGCGCAGTGGCTTGGTCATGGTATCGCTGAGACGCAAAGGATATACCCAACGTTGATCGCTTCCCGCGGCGATGATGTTTGCGGGAATGTGCATCGATCGAGCGGTGTCGTTGTTGAACACCCTGGTGTTGACTTCGGTGCGATGCGTGGATTTTTGGGCTTTGGACGTGTTTGTGTTGTGAAAAGCTTGTGGCAGGGATATTTGGAAACCCCGGTTGTGGTAGCGCGGTTGAATGCTGCACGAGGTCAACAAAACCACAATGAAAATGAAAAAGAGCCAAACAACAGCCCATCTTCTTTTGTTGCGCTGCGAGGGCCAATTCAATGCATTCGGTTCCATGGATTTGATGTCCTGATTTGATCAGAACCCCAAAATTATTACAATGGCCGGTGCCGAAAAACCGACTTGTGAAAATCCGTAAATATACTTTTTGATTTTACGGAAAATCGCAACTGAGTGCTATTAGGCCAAGTTCCTAAGGACCTACATTGGAATAGGTAAGCGTATTGAGCACGATTTCGATGGCGACTTCATTTCTGCGGTTCACCACATCCCAAGGCGCGTTGTAGCCCATGTACATGTATGATCCAACGGTTTCGATGCCTTGCTCGGTCAAGGTGTTGGCCAATATATCGCATTGTGCTTTGATCTTTTCATCAGATGAAAATCCGCCAAACCGCAGTACCGCCAGGGTTTTGGGCATTTCCTCCTCAATGTGCACATTCGCTGCCGATGGATTGGGTAGGGCTTCTTTTTTGTAAGCACTGGGCATCACAAAATACATCGATGCCGAATCACCCAGATTCATCACCACCGGTGCTGTCATCGCGATTTTTTGGTTCTTGTTGTTGCCGCCGAAAATGTAACCAGCAATGCTGCGAAACCCGTCGCTGCCCGCCCCATCAAAAGAATTTGATGCAAGGGAAGTTTTGGCCACCACCAAACTTGGGTATTGCCTAATTTCAACATCGTTGATTCGATGCAGAATTGTATACGATGGCGTTTCGATATGGCTCGTTTTAAAGGCCATCACCACAGCTGCTAAGCCAAGAACAACGAAAGTAATAATAGCGGTCCACATCCATTTTTTCATAAATACAAACAGGTAACAACTGAATGTGATTTTCGTTCACTCAATCAAAATGATTATCATTGCAAGGGTAGAGGGTGCATCGCATCGTCCTAACATCATGAAACGTCTCAGCCTCAATAGCATTATGTGCGCGCAATTGTTCGCCCAGAAATATTGTTTTCAATGGGTTTTCGTTGCGATGTTGTTGGTTTTGGGCGGCTGTTCGGATCCACAGCAGATTACCGCGGCGGAGATGTCGGATATTGTGGCGCTCGGACATGGGGGCATGGGCATCAGCAGTGCGTTTCCGTTGAATTCGCAGGAAGGTATTGAAAAGTGCTTGTCGCTAGGCCTGGACGGTACCGAATTGGATGTGCAATTGACCGCAGACAGTGTGCTGGTGGCTTTTCACGATGCTGATTTGGGCGAAGACACAAAATTGGAGGGGAGAATACACGGTATGACATGGGAGCAATTGCAAGAGACAAAATTTACCGGTGCCCTGAGAACTTCTTGTGAGGTGGTTTCTCTGGACGATTTGTTTTCAGGGATCGATGATCTTCGGCGATTTAAGTTTACGTTCGATTGCAAATTGCATCCGGTGGAGATGATGGACGGTCAATACCATGCACAGTTCGTGGGTGCGATTTATCGGCTGTTGAGCAAGCATTCCCTGGGTTCTGCAATTGCTATTGAATCCCAAGATGTTGCGTTTTTGAAGGCCTGTAGATTGCGATTGCCCACTTGCGGATATTATTACTATCCATCGACCTTCGAGGATGGATTTTCGGTAGCGGTGGATGCGGGCTTTGATGGCATCACCATCGATGCAGATGAAATTTCAAAGGCCCAAATTGATGAATTACATGCTGCCGGATTGAAGGTTGCTGTGTGGAATGTGCAGTCGCCTTCTGAGAATTGGGATGCGATCAATAAACGTCCCGATTTCATCCAAACCGATGAGCCCAAGCACCTACAAAGGGTGTTGAAAAATTTCTAATTCAGCAGACTCAATAAAGTCGCTTGTTTTACTTTTTTGTGGATTTCTTTTGAGCGGTCTGTTGTTCAAATAGGCCCCGAAATCGCAGTATCTTGTAAGACTATGTCTGATAAAAATCTTAACAATCAACACCTAAGTCCTTTCGATGATCCTGATCTTTTTGGCGATTCCAAAAGTTTGATAATGGACCAGTTAGAGAAGATTAGTAATGGTCTGAGTCACTGTGCTTCGCTGCCAAATCCTACGCTTTCCGAGGTTCCCCACCTCTCAGATTTAAGTCAATCGCTACTGATGCCGGAGCTGCAATTGGCGGTCATTGCTTTGGTGGCTTTGTCCAACCCCAACTGCGATACTGTGACAGAAAAATTGCTGGTGAAATCGCTGATTTCGTTCACCAACGGACGTCGCGCACCCATACAACAAGCCATCCAAACATTGATCGCTGAAAAGGTGATTCATCGCGATTTGGAGTCGGAAACTGAGATTTTGTTGGGCCATCGCTATCGCTCGGCCTTGCACAGTGGTGAATTGGAAGCGATCCGCGCGATGAAGCCTTTTGGGTTGCTGCCGTTTTTGCGGAATTTCATGGATATGGTGATGCGGGAACATCATTATTCGCCTTTCGGACCGCCCATGTTCAACGGCGTAGTACAGCAGCTGCACATCGCCCGAAATTCGGGCCTGACCTGTTTGAAATACATGGAAAAGCATGTGGTCAATCGTCCAACCGCTGAAGTGGGTATGATGTTGTTTTTGGGTGTCATCGCCAAGCGGGTGATTGAAGATGAGACCTTGTATGTGAAGGATTTTTTCTCCATGATCGATAAGCCACACTGGGAAACCAAAGCGTTTTTGCGTACCGAAATTCACAGTGAAAATTGGCCGCCCATGCAACAAGGGTATTTTGAGATTGTTGGACAGTACAATATGGACAGTAATTTGGAAATCGGACTTACCGAGGAAGGGATTCAAGCGCTGTTGCCGGAGTTGAGCAGAGACGTTTTGGAGAGTTTGTTGGAATCGAATCAGATAACCGTGCCGCACAAATCGCCCGAGAAAATCTTGTCGCAGCAGTTGCTGTTCGATGCGCCGTTGAAGGAGCAATTGCGGCCGATCCATAAGTTGTTGAATCCATCGATCCGACAAAAAATCAATCAGCAGTTGCAACAAGGGCAAAGGGGTGTATGCGTGCTGTTGTATGGGTATCCGGGGACGGGGAAGACGCAGTTTTGTTTGCAGATGGCCAAGGAGCACGACATGCCTGTGATGGAGGTGAATGTGGCGCAGATACAGAGCAAATGGGTGGGGGATTCGGAGAAAAATGCACGTAAAATCTTTAGGCAGTACGAGAAATTGTGCAAGCAGGCGAAGCGGGAAGGGATGTTGTTGTTTAATGAGGCGGATGCCCTGTTTAGCAAGCGAATTGAGGTGGTGCAGTCGGTGGATAGCATGAACAACGCCATGAAAAACATCTTTTTGGAAGAAATGGAGAATTTTCAGGGCTTCTTGATGGCCACAACGAATTTGTCGGGCAATTTGGATGCTGCTTTTGAGCGTCGATTCTTGTTCAAAGTGGGGTTCGACCGTCCGAGCGAAACCATCACCGCCAAAATATGGCAGCAGTATTTTAAGGGGTTATCGGGCTTAGAGGCACTGCGCTTGGCCAAGAAATATCCATTTTCACCGGGTGAGATATCGAATGTTCGCAGAAAGTACATCATTGAGAAGGCGTTGGGGTCTTCGAAGTCTCGGGTAGCGATGATAGAGGATATCGCTCAGTTTGAAAAGATTGAAACCCAGCGGGTAGCGGGTGTAAAGGCGGTGGGGTTTGGTTGAAATTCTTATATTTGAGTCATGAAAGGCAATGTATTGATTGGGTTATTGTTCCTGTTGGTTGGAGCGATTCAGGCGCAGGCCCAGAGTTCAGCACCGTCAGCGGTTAATGCCGCAGATCCTGCGGTGATTGATCAGGATTCGGTTTATAGCTGCAGCACAGGGCAAAAAGCCCAATTCAAGGGAGGCGACATTGCATTCCAAAAGTATGTGATGAATAACTTCAGGTATCCCGCGAGATGTCAGGAAAATGGCATCGGTGGGTCTGTGTTATTGCGATTTGTAGTGGATGTGGATGGCAGTATTGTAAATATTCAGGTGTTGGAAGTCAGCACGAAATGTCCAGAATTTGGACAAGAAGCGGTTCGTATTCTGAAGAATTCACCCCGCTGGATTCCCGGAATGCACAATGGTCGATACGTGAAATCGTACCGCGAATTGCCTTTGAAAATGGCGGTGAATTGAGGGTGATTAATTAAATGAAAACACATCACTTTACAGGCGCTTTGGAATGGTCAGGAAATTTGGGCTCGGGAACCAGTGCTTATGATCAGTACGGCAGAAATTTCGAGGTGATAACGCCCGGGAAATTCCCCATCCAAGGTTCAGCAGATCCTGCTTTTCGGGGCGATGCACAGCGGATAAATCCCGAGGACTTTTTTCTCAATGCCTTGTCGTCGTGTCACATGCTCTGGTATTTTCATTTGTGTGCGGATGCCGGGGTGGTGGTAACCGACTATCGCGACGAATACGAAGGCGTACTAGAAATTGCAGCCGGTGGGTTGGGTAGGATGTCGACAGTAACACTCAGGCCCAAAGTGACCATTGATCTTGAAAAATCGGTGGAGAACGCTCAAGAATTGGCCATTTCACTGCACCACAAAGCCCATGAGAAATGCTTCATCGCCAATTCTGTAAATACCACAGTGAACTGCGAACCGATGGTTGTTGCTCTCTAATAGCTAGTAATTTGGTTATATAAATCGTGATTTGCGATTTTCCGTAAAATCGAGGGCCTTCAGTTGCGATTTTCCGTAATTCAGAGGTCGGATATCCATGCGCTTTTCTGTTCTTTTACAGAACGATAACGGCCATGAGATTTTACTTAATCGATCGAATAGAGGAGATACAACCCAACGAATTTGCCAAAGGCATCAAATGTTGGAGTTTGTCGGAAGATTTTTTTACCGAACATTTCCCCGGTTTTCCTGTAGTGCCCGGTGTACTGCAAATTGAATCTATGGCTCAATTGATGGGCATGCTCATCGAACGTTCCTATCAACAATCGTTTCCCGAAGCTGGCAAGGCTTATCCGCTCCTGAGCATCGTGCAAAAAGCCAAATTTCGTGAACCCCTGATTCCGGGCGATCAGTGCTTTGTTACAGCCAAACTCACTTCCCTGGATACCATGCGCGCAACCGGTACCGCCGAGATTCATGTCGACGGGATCCTAAAAGCCCAAGCCGATTTGAGTTTTACCATCATGGATGGCAACAAAACCCCACACAATCCCTTTATTCACCAAAGGGAAGAATATTACCTATCGCTCAATGTGAAAAACACCCTCAAACAGCGTTAACATGAAATTGGGTGTTACGGGCATACAACATTGGGAAAAAGCACTGGGCTTCAGTGCCGATTTGTCCGCATTTTTTCAGCACCTAACCCCCAATAACGCATTAGGTCAAACGGTGTTAAACCAATATTCGGTTACTTTTAGACAGTGTGATATTTCCCCCGAACATCCTTTTTATCCCAAAGCGAGTGATTTAAAAGTAATGCGCGATGATACCATCGCCTCGGTCATTTGTGCCCAATTACTCTTGCAATCGGCCCAAATTCAGGATCATGAAAAAGCCGAAATGAGTCTGCTCTTTGCCAATAGCAATTTTATCGATAACGGGATTTTAGACTTCGATACCATCGCCTTGGCCATCGGTGAAATTCAAAAGGCGAGTAATGCCATCGAAAAGAACAAATCCTTCGCTGCAGAAGTATCACCCCTGGTACCGCTAAGAACCCTGACCAACAGCACGCAGAGCTTTGTTTCGCAATACACCCAAATCAAAGGGGATAGCACCACCTACGGCAGTACTTGTTTGTCGGCAGCCCATGCGTTGGATGATGCCATTACGCTCATGCAATTGAATCTGTCAAAAACAGCCTTGTTGGGTGGATCGCACTTTGCCAATGTGTTCTCCTTTCTCAATCAGTATCTCCATGTTCCTACAATAGACCAATACGCTGAATCTACCTCGGCCTCTGTGTTTATTGTGGAGTCTGAATCACAAGCCATCGCCGCAAACCGTTCTGTTTGTCTTTGGATAGATCAATTGCTTTTCAACGATTGGCCTGAATCAACAAACCCATACAATCGCGTATACTGCGGGGGCGCACTAACCCGCTCACAAGACAACGACCTGGTGTCCAAGTGCCACCAACAAACAGGCACCGATGCCCAATCCTTGTTTCCCTATTTCGGCAGTTTGGGATGCGCTGAATTGGGGTTTTTGCTATCGGTAGCGTCCCTTCAGCTCCACGCCAACGAATCGGCCCTCATTTACCTCGAAGATGTCTTCGGCTCCTTTTGTTGCTTAACCGTGAAAAAACCATGAAGCAACAACGTGTCTATATCGTCTTTTGCGAGACTGTGAGTCCGCTCGGTATCAATGGCCAAGCGCTGCAACAAAGTCTGGTTGAGAACTACAATGCCGTTGCGCCCATCAAACAGTTCAATGCAGATGGACTCGCACAGCCCAAGGCCTGCGAAGCGCACCAAGATCTATCCCAGTTTTTACCCCAAGACAATCACCTTTGGCAGCAAGTTGCCATCCACGACCGCAAATTTGCTTTGATGGCTGCTGTAGTCAATCAACACCATCAAACGCTGTCGAATTTGCTGTCCGCGGTGGATCAAAAACGCACAGGGATTTCGCTGGGACTTGGCACCAATGTCTTTCCAATGGAGAGCATCGCCATGGAAGTGGATGAGTTGTCAACCAATGGATTATACCGAACCTTGCTGCGCGTAAATCAGCCCGTACATTCAACCATCAATACCATTTTTAACCATTCCGATTTGTATGCCAACTACATACAATATCGACTTGGGAAAGTGGGATTTGCCAAGAATATTCTCACCGCGTGCTCCAGTTCCACCCAAGCCATTGCTTTCGCAGCAGCAAAGATTATGTCGGGCAGCGCAGATGTCATGATCGCCGGCGGGGCGGATTCTATCCTCAATAATTTTGCCTACATCAGTTTCGGGAAGCTCGGTGTGTTAACCCAGGACGAATGCAGGCCGTTTGATATTAACCGCAGTGGTGCCATTGCGGGAGAATGCGCCGGTATTGCTGTGCTTGCCTCTGAAGCTGGGGTAAAAGCGATGGGCGTGGATCCCGCCTTTGAACTCATTGGCTTCGGTAATTCCATGGATGCCCATAAAATTACTGCCCCCGATCCTTCGGGAATGGGTGTGGAAACTGCCATGCGAAAAGCCATCGCCATGTCAGGACAGTCGGCCTCAGAAATCAATTACATCAACGCCCATGGAACCGGTACCCGCTCCAATGATGAGGTGGAATTGCGCGCCATTGAACGCATTGTGGGCGATGCAGCAAGCAAGGTGGCGGTGAGTTCTACCAAAGACCGACATGGTCATTCCATTGCGGCCGCGGGGATTCAAGAGTTTCACGTGTTGCTGGCATCCATGGCGAAAGGCATGATTCCGGCAAACCTCAATACCCAAAAACCATTGCAAACCAACTTGCACTTGCCGCTGAAGGACAATGTGCATCAAAAAATTCATATCGGAATGACAAACAACTTTGCTTTCGGCGGTGTCAACTGCTCTTTATTGATCAAAAATCTGAAACCATGAACCTGGCATTAACGAACAAAGTGGTTTTGATTACCGGGGCCAATGGGGGTATCGGACAGGCAATTTCCTTGGCTTTTATTCAAGAGGGTGCCACGCTGCTGGCCGGTTATCGGGGCGATGTTTCTAAGCTCGATGAACTGAAATCGATGCTCACAGCAGATCAACAAAATCAAGTAAAACCGATTCAATTAGACCTAGGCGATATCGCACAGTGTAAAGTGGCCATCGACGAAGCTGTTGATCATTTCGGGGCGATTGATGTTTTGGTCAATTGCGCCGGTACAGCCATTGAAAAGCCGTTTTTACTCACAGAATTCGACGAAATCGATAAGCAAACCACCGCCAATTTTACTGCACCCATCAAACTCACACAACTGGTATTGAAACACATGATGCTCAACCGAAAAGGCAGCGTGATCAACGTTTCCAGTGTGCACGGTTTTCGATTCGGTAGGGGTGTGGCAGTATACGCCGCCAACAAAAGTGCCATTGAGCGATTCACCCAAGCCCTGGCATTGGAAGTGGGCAGAAACGGCATCCGGGTAAACGCAGTTTGTCCAGGTATGATCGAAACCAAAATGATCCAATCACTGCAAAAGAATATGCCCCCAGATATACTCAAACGCTGTCCGATTTCCCGACCCGGCAAACCCCATGAAATTGCCAACGCAGTGCTTTTCTTGGCCTCCGAAACCATGTCGAGCTATATCACCGGCACCACCTTGGTCGTGGATGGCGGCATCAGTATTTAACCAAAAAAACGAACACACTATGACATACGATCCATCAGAAATTTTAAAATCAGTACAAGAAGTCATTCATCAATCCAGTGGTGTTGCTTTGGAGACCATTCAACCCGATGCTACGCTTTTTGATGATTTGGCCATTGATTCCATCGACATGGTTGACATCCTGTTTAATCTCGAGCGTAAATATGGCATTGAGTTGAAAATTAGCGAGATAGAACAGTTTTCTAAGGCCGAATTGGGCGATGAGCCCTTTGAGATCGACCAGATAATCACAGAAAAAGGCCTAGAAGTGCTAAAGCGCAACCTCCCTGATCTCAACGCGGCAAAGTTGGTTCACGGCATTACCATCAACGACATTATCCGATTAATTACTGTAAAAACCCTCGCGCACTTGGTGCAAGTGCAAATCGATAAAAAGCAGTCTTGAGCATGCGCATCTATCGGATCCAAACGAACAAAACCCTATTCGCCTTCGGCGATGCAATTGGCGATGTGCCGGTGTTGAATACCACCTTGGCAACCTATCAGGAATCTGTTTGTCGCTCCGCGAAACTGTCGATCATCGACATGCCCAAGCCCATCCAAAATCATCAGTCAAGTCAAGGGTATTTCGAGTTTGATGAGTCGCTGCTGTTCTCTGCCGCATTTTTATCCGAGGCGGTGTCCGTTGCAAAGCGGTCGTCGCAAACCAAACACATCCAATTTGCCATCGCACCGCAGCAGTCGTTACAGCGATTCTCGTTGCCAGTCGCAAATCAACAAACGCAGTGGCTGTTTCCGTTTTATTACCGGGTTCCCAATGCCACCGATACAGAAGTGGTTGAGCTCAAGGGTAGGGAATTTCCCATTAACAATCCCATCCCCAAACAAATTGTTCCAACGGGGTCGTACAACACCCACCAAAATCCTGTGTTTGCCGCAGAAATTATTTCCCCCTTCCATCTGCTGCAAGCCAATGTTGGATTGAATCTCAATCGCAGCAACAACCTCCTGAAACTGCTGCCGAAATGCTTGTATGAGCGATTCGCCAATCCCCATGCGCGACTAGCGATGTTGGGACTGAAATTCACCAATCGCAAAGGCAAAAATTGTCATATTCATCCCAGTGCGGTGGTAGAAGGCTGTATTCTGGGCGATAACGTAACCATCGGTGCCAATGCCGTGGTGCGACTCAGTATCATTGGCGATCATACCTTTATCGGCGATGCAGCCGTGGTCAATTACAGCGTCATCGGGAACCACAATTACGTGATGACCGGCAATCATTTGCAATTCTGTTTAACATACCCTTCGGTGTTTACCATCCACGGACCGTATCAGTTCAGTGTTTTCGGAAAGAATACCGCGGTTTTTGCGACCATCAATTGCGACATTCGATTGGATGAAAAAACCATCGCCATTCCCACTGCCAATGGCATCGTAGACTCTCAACAGCATTTGTTGGGGATTGCTTACGGACATGATGCGAAAGTGGGGGCATCGAACATCATCGCTGCGGGACGGATCGTTCCAAATAATGCCATTTTGAATCCCCCAGATTTCATCCGACTCAAATTTGACCAGCCCGATGCATAACACAACGCCTACCATCATTTTGTTGGGGTCCACCGGCTACACGGGTGGGCTGATAGCCGCGATGTTTGAATCGTTGGGTGTTAAATTTTGGGCGTACGGCAGAAGCGCCGAAAAACTCCAAATACTCCAGGAAACCCACGTTCACTGCATAGGTGTTCAAGTATTCAATAGCGGCGAGAATGATTTACAATCGGTACTTACCCCGCAACACGTGGTGGTGAATTGTATCGGTCCGTTTAACCTTTACGCAAAACCCATTGTGGCTGCCTGCATAGAAGCCGGAGCCTGTTACATCGATATCACCGGAGAGCAATCCATCGTGCAGGCCTCCTTCGACACCCTGTCGCAGCAAGCAAAGTCCAACGGCGCCCTGATTATTCATTCGATGGCCTTTGAATCGGCCCTGTCTGACCTGCTTTTTCTGCGTTCCAGCAAATTGAACCCCGCAGCCGAGTACCGCAGTTTCAACACGTATTACTTGTTGAATAGCAAACAGATGAGTCCAGGTACCCGCATCACCATGAAAGTGGCCAATGCCTATGATTCGGTGGCATTGTGCGATAGTCAATACGTGGATTTATCGTCGTTAGGCGATGTTTTGCCAACCGATCCCATCGCACCCATGAATCGCATCGCAGTGGGGTATCCCGAGCCCATTTTGGCCAAAGCCCATGGAAACGTGAAAAATGCCTGTGCCCACTACCTGATAGAACCGAACAGCGATATGGGGTATTTCATGTCCCAGCCATCGCCCAGAAATCGCGTGGTGGATGTGGAGGGGTTGATGGCGCGACATCAGCGCAGTCAGATTGTAGGTCCCACCGCCGAAGAACGCACTCAACAGACCTTTGAAATTCATACGTATTTAACGAGCGATGCACAAATTACCCAATGTGTTTTGAGTGGGAGAGACATGTACGGATTAACCGCTGAATTGGTTGTTTTTTCTGCACTGAAAGCCATCCGTTGCAGATTTTCCGGAGCGGGAGATGTGGCGATCAGCGGCGTATTGACCCCCGCACAATTTTTATTAAATGAAGGACTGCAATGGCTGCAAATGCACAAGGATCTCAAGTTAACCGTCAACCCACTGAACCAAGCCAACCGATGAAAAAAATTACCCTAACTCAATGGACTTCATTGTGGATCTTTCCGATACTCCAGGTGACCACATTTGCCTTGTTCTGCTTGGGCATTGACCAGCATTTCTGGGCGATACTGTTTTTGCCGTTGTCGGCGTTTTTCTTGAATTTCTCCCTGCACATCACCTATCACTATACCGTTCATTTTCCCTTTAAATCGGCCGCTTTACAACAACTCGCAGGCATCGCGAAAACCTTGTTGATGGGCTTGCCCTTTCATTATTATTTGATGTCGCACTGGAATCACCACAAACACAACAACGGTTTGGATGATTTTACCACCACTTGGAAAGCGGTTGATAACCAGATTGTACCGAAAAATGTATTCATTTATGCCCTTTTTTGGCCGTTTTCCAGTTCTAAATCACTGCCGTTGCAAATTGAGCAGGGCAGGAAAGAGGGTTACTGTACTCCGAGGGTGCAAAAACGCATGCTCATCGAATTGGGTGCATTGTTGGTTTGGGTGGCTTTCATGGCCCTATACGCATGGCCTTGGCTCTGCGGTTATTATGTGATGGTCTATATCGGTTGGATGCTCATTGCCTTGCAGAATTACGGACAGCATTTGCCACAGCAATATGGCGCTCCAAAGGCCAATACCTATCTGTCTCGCTGGTATAACTGGTTGTTTATCAATAACGGACTGCACGAGGAGCATCATGAGGAACCCGCAAAATCTTACTGGGAACTCAAGCCCCAAGCCCAAACACCCCATTCCGTCATTGCAAAGCCCCATTTGATTGAACCCTTTTTTCATCCAAAAAATAACTAACCATGTCTCAAGTCCAAAAAGTAGCCGCCCAATTGGTCAAACACCGCGTAAAAATGGCCGTGATTGCGCTGTTTTGCTTGTTGCTAGGGTCGCTGCAGCTGGGTAAAATCGATGTTACCGGCAATTTGGGCGGGTTCGATGCACCCGGTGTGCCTGTGTTTGAGGATGCCAAACAGTTCGACTCCCTCTTTGGCGGTGTGAGAACCAAAGTATTTGTGAGTGTTACCCCGAAAAAAGGTGCTGATTATTCCCTTTGGAAAGAATGCGCTGATATCGAAAATGGCCTTCGCAAACTGAGTGCTGGCATTGAAATAATTAGTCCACGTCGCTTCGTCAGGGGCTATTACGGTTTGGTCGATCCGCAACACGAAATCCCCACAGATTCAATGCTGCGTACCTTGTCAACCCACCCCCAATTGGGCAAATTGATCTCCAAAGACAAGTCTTCATTTTTGCTGCTGCTCACCTTTCCAAACGATAGTATACCACAAAAAGCGCTGCAAGATTGGATTGAACAGCCACGGAGCATGATCGAACAAACCCGCATTTTTGGGTTGGTGCAGCTGGAATCGGCGATCGAGGAAACCATCATCAAAGACATCGCCCTGGTATCGGCATGCATCGCCTTGTTTTTCGCGTGTTTCATCTATTGGGCCTACCGAAGCATCTCCGCCATTGTCTGTGCCATCGTCATGATGGGATCGTCGATCTGGATGACCTTCTGCCTCTACGCCCTGTTAGGATACCAAATCAATGTCATCACCATCCTCGCCCTGCCCATCATTTTGGTACTGTCGCTGAGCGATGCCATTCACCTACTATCGGGATTCTCCCACGAAAAAGATTTGCCATCGCTGTTGGCCAAGTACATGGCGCCATCGTTGTATAGCAGCGTAACAACTGCTGTGGCGTTCTTTTCATTTGGATTTAGCGATTCGCCCTTCATTCAACAATTGGGTTTGCTCACCGGTATTGCCTTGTTGCTTGAGTTTTTGGTTTCCTTCGCGATTGCCCCTTGGATTTTTTCAAAAGTGCAGTTGGGTAAGCGTCCTCCAGCTTCGCTGGAGGGACTCACCGCGTTCATTCTCAAACAGAAGAAAGTCATCGCCACTACACTCATGGTCATTGCCGTGGGATCCATTTTCCTCTTCCCACAACTCAAATTCAAATCCGATACCGAGGCATTTTTTCCCAAAAACCATCCAATTACCGACAATCACAACTACTTCAACGACCAATACTATTCACATGTTTCTTGCAATGTTTGGTTCGATAATACGGGCTACAACAAGCCAACGGATTTTCTCAATGCGGTAAACAAAAAAATCGCCCAACTGAGTCAGCATCCCAAAGTAACGCAAGTTTCCCACGCACAGGCTTCGACAAAATGGGAGCAGGTGTTGCCAATGGAGCTGAACGCCGACCAAAATCCATTTTCACATTTTATCAATCCCGACACCAGCATCATTCGGTGCGAGTTGCACTTCGCCAATGCCAATGATGTGATTGGGTTTTATCAAGACGCCCAAAAGAATCAATGGCTCACCGCAACAGCCATGCAGGTGCATGTGATGAGCAATACGTTGATTTACGATTATATCAACCACAACATCGCCAAGACCTTGTTTTACAGTTTGTTGACCTCGGGGATTGCCATTGTGTTGATGCTCTTTTTTATTACCAAAAGTTGGAAGCAAGCCTTCATTGGATTGTTGCCGAACGCTGTGCCACTGAGCATTGCCGTGTGGGTCTTTTCGATTTTTGGCTTCAGTTTGAACATACTCACAGCCATAACAGCCACAGTTTGCATAGGCCTGCTCGACGATGATACCGTGCATTTGCTGTACCGCAGGTTTGTGCTCAAGCAACCGGTGGATACCTTGGCTAACTCCATTGTGAATACCGCCATTTTGTTGGCTGTGGGGTTTGGTTTCTTTTTGATGAGCGATTTTTATCCAACCCAAGTGTTTGGCGGGGTAAGTGCGTTGGTTTTTGTTTTTGGCATTCTGGGCGAGCTTACCCTGTTTCAGGTGTTGATGGATTGGATTGAACGGAAAGGACAAAAATCATGAGCCAGGTACAATCGCAAACAGGGGTGTGGATCGCCAATGGCAATGAGGCCATCGGTTATGCGGCCCTGCATGCCGGAGTAGATTTTTTTGCGCATTATCCCGGATCTCCGGTGAATGGGGTAGAGCCGCACCTCAAACATTTAAATACCCAACACCAGCGCGGCATTATATTCAACGATGCCCTCAACGAACATGTGGCCGCCCTCAGTGCCATGGGGGCCAGTATGGCCGGAGCCCGTTCGATGTTGGTGATGAAGCATGTGGGACTCAATATCGCTGCGGATCCGCTGAATTATGTGGGCTATGCTGGCGTGCGCGGTGGGATGGTCATCATCGTGGGTACCGATCCCGGTGCCAATTCAAGTACCGGAGAAGAAGATGTGCATTGGTATGCCAAACAATTCAATTTGCCCCTGTTTGAACCCACACACATCCAAGAAATCTATGATACGGTTATCCACGCTTTCGATCTTTCTGAGTCACTGGAAATTCCAGTCATGGTATTTGTCACGGGCTTGATATGTCACAATACAGCGCCCCTGAAACCCCGCATCGCAGCCATAAAAACCAAGCAGTTTGGGTTTGTGAAAGACCGCGCGAAATACATCAATGTTGGCAATCGTGCGGTGGTCAATCACAGACAGCTGCTAGAAAAAATCGCCCGGTATGGTGAACAACAGCATGGGGCTACTTTGTACGGTTCCGGACAGGCGACCACCTTGTGTATCACCCGGGGAAATACCCATCAACACGTACTGCAAGCCCTTGAATTGTTGGGTTTGAGCCAGCAAGTGGATGTGCTTAACGTGGTGGCCGTTTTTCCCATTCCCAAGTCGTTGATGGCGCAACATTTGCAAAATCGCACACGCATTTTGTTCCTCGAGGATCAAGATGGTTTCCTGGAAAATCAGACCAAAATGGAATTGTTTCATTTGCTGAAATGCGATGTGCACGGAAAAGACTTGGTACCGGCTTATGGCGAAATTACCGCGGGACAAGTTACCCAAATTTTGGCCGATTTTATGGGTGTACCATACCAACCCATTACCCTTAGCGCCGTAGAGGTGCCCGAACGACTCGGAACCTTCTGTGAGGGCTGTCCGCATACCTCCAGCTACTTCGCAATTGAACAGGCCATTCCTGCAGAAACCCGGGTGATTGGGGGCGATATTGGCTGCTCTTCGCTGCCGCCCTTCAAGGCCGATTGGCTGCTGTGCATGAACGCTGGAGTGGGGATTAGTCAGGGGATGCGACCCTTTTTGCCCCATCAAAGTATCGTTTCTACCGGTGGCGATGGCAGTTTTTTTCACGCGGGCCTGCTCAGTGTGATGAACGCCGTTCAAAATCAGTTGCCACTGCTTCACGTGGTCTTTGATAACCGCAGTGTGGCGATGACTGGACATCAAACATCGGCCTCCACCTCGGTGGATTATCAAAAATTAATCGAAGCTTGCGGGGTTGATAGTTTCACCGAAGTCAATGCCTTTAAGCCCAATGAAATTGCCGACGTCATTCGATCTAAGGAGCAATTGCAAGGCGTACATGTGGTTTGGATATCAGGGAGTTGTGCCCGTATCCCCGATCCGGTTTCTACTTACAGACGTGCCAATCTTTACCCTGAAATTCAGGCCGATAAATGCGCGGATTGCACCTTGTGTTATGAAACCTTGGCCTGTCCAGCCATCGTAACCAACGAAAACCAGCAATTTGAAATCAACCTGGATCGCTGCATGCGCTGCGGTGTATGCCATGAAATTTGTCCGAACGATGCCATCACCATTCACCAAATCCCCCATCAACATGGATAAAACATCGATACAAATATTGCTTTGCGGGGTGGGCGGACAAGGGATCAATGGTGCGGTGAGATCCCTCCATGAGCATTGCTTATCCGAAGGATGGCATTGTGTGTCGGCCGTTTACAAAGGCGGTGCCCAGCGATTGGGTTCGGTGAAAGCCGAAATCAGGTTGTTTCCACCCCATACCCAACAGGTGGAACTGAAATCAAGTCAAATCATACCCGGCTCCTTGGATGCCTTGGTGGTGTTGGAGCAGTGGGAAGGACTCCGGAATATCCCCCTCTGCCATGAACAAACCCTCTTTTTGATTGATGCGTTTGTGGAATTTCCGCCGGGGAACCGACAAGCAAATTCCCTGGAAAGTGAGCCAAGTAACCATTGGTCAAATTACAATAACCCTCAAATACGGAACAATTATCAAGCAATCGCCCTGTCGCAAATGGGACATAAAAAGTATGCCGCTTTGTGTATGCTGAACGACCTGTTTGTAGCATTGGCATTGCCCTTAAAACCAATAATAAAATAAGAAAAATTATATGGAATGGAAAGAAACCTCCCGACTGGCCATGCATTGGCATACCAGTCCTAGCAACAACAAAATTGTTTGTACCCTTTGCCCGAGAAACTGTCAAACCCAAGTAGGACAGATGGGCTTTTGCAAAGTACGTGGCAATGTGATGGGCGAATTTCACACGTTCAATTTTGGTAAATCGGTTACTGCGACCCAGGAATGCATAGAAACGGAAGCGGTAAACCACTACATGCCCGGCGCCCGAATTCTGAGTTTGGGTAACATTGGTTGCATGATGGCTTGTACTTACTGTCAGAACTGGCAG
>JACCEC011134380.1_pt1 | contig 26693 bp, 21 predicted proteins | sample 7450121 | NCBI WGS metagenome assembly JACCEC01 (sample SAMN15323455, study PRJNA562643) | freshwater metagenome | isolation source: river surface water | place: USA:Blue River Watershed | collected 2017-08-18 | reverse complement strand
GACCGCCGGCGCCCTGACGGCCTTCAAAGTTGCGGTTGCTGGTGCTGGCGCAACGCTCGCCCGGTTCGAGTCGATCGGCGTTCATGGCCAAGCACATGGAGCAACCGGGTTCGCGCCATTCAAAGCCAGCGGCCTTGAAGATTTCGTGAAGGCCTTCGCGCTCGGCTTGTTCTTTAACCAAGCCCGAACCAGGCACCACCATGGCCAATTTGACAGTTTTTGATACTTTTTGGCCTAATTTTTTGACCACTGCCGCGGCTTCACGCATGTCTTCGATTCGGCTGTTGGTGCAAGAGCCAATGAAAACTTTGTCGACAAAGATGTCGTTAAGGGCTTTGCCGGGTTCGAGTCCCATGTAGGTGAGTGCGCGTTCAATGGCACCACGCTTGTTGGCATCTTTTTCTTTGTCGGGGTCGGGCACGATGGCGTTGATACCAAGCACCATTTCAGGTGAGGTGCCCCAAGTCACTTGAGGCACGATGTCGGCAGCATTGATTTCGACAACTGCGTCAAAATGCGCGCCTGGGTCGGACTGCAAAGTTTTCCAATAAGCAGCCGCATGATCCCACTCAACGCCCGTAGGGGACAGCAAGCGGCCTTTGACGTACTCGATGGTTTTCTCGTCCACTGCCACCAAGCCAGCACGAGCGCCAGCTTCAATGGCCATGTTGCAGACGGTCATGCGGCCTTCCATGGACAGCGCACGAATGGCGGCGCCACCAAATTCAATGGTGTAGCCCGTGCCACCGGCTGTGCCAATCTTGCCAATGATGGCCAAAACAATGTCTTTGCCCGTAATGCCTTTGGCAACTGTGCCCTCGACTTTGACCAACATGTTCTTGGCTTTTTTGGCCAACAAAGTTTGGGTGGCCATGACGTGCTCAACTTCGCTGGTGCCAATGCCGTGTGCCAATGCACCAAAAGCGCCATGCGTAGAGGTGTGTGAGTCGCCGCAGACCACGGTCATACCGGGCAGTGTGGCGCCATTTTCAGGGCCAATGACGTGAACGATGCCTTGGCGCTTGGACATGAACGGGAAGAAAGCGGCCGAGCCAAACTCAGCAATGTTGCTGTCCAGCGTAGTAATTTGTTCTTTGCTGATGGGGTCTGTGATGCCGTCGTAACCCAACTCCCAACCCGTGGTGGGGGTATTGTGGTCTGCAGTGGCCACAATGGAGCTCACACGCCAGACTTTGCGGCCAGCTTGGCGCAGGCCCTCGAAAGCTTGGGGGCTGGTGACTTCGTGCACCAAGTGACGATCGATGTACAGGACGGAAGTACCGTCTTCTTCGGTGTGGACGACGTGTTCGTCCCAAATTTTGTCGTAAAGCGTGCGTGCCATGGTGCTTCCTAGGGTCAAGCCTAGTATTTTAAGCTGATTACACCTAAAAAACGCGCACCAATGGTGGCCTTGTTGAGGCGAGAACGAGGCTTTTATGCACTCATTCTAGGATCAGCCCGCTTTCTTTGCAGCGTCAGCCTATGTCGCGTAAAGAGCGCCGGTAAGCTGATGGTGAAACACCAAAGCGTTTAGTGAAGCGCCGTGTGAAATAAGCCTCGTCAGTGAAGCCAACTTTGTTTGCAATGGCGCTGACACGATCTGTTGTGTGCGTTAACATGTGCTGAGCGCGTTCCATGCGGCGTCCAGTTAACCAATCGACAAAGGCCAAACCTGTCTGTTTTTTGAGCAACTGTGACAGATAGTTTGGTGAAAGGTAAGCGGCTTCTGCAACCACATTCAAGCCGATCTCGCGGTGCAAGTTTTCATTGATAAATTTTAAGACGCGACGCAGCGCATCGGTGTGATCTTGAATGTAGACACGCTTATCTGCCAACACCTGAAGTTGTGGCGCGAATTTTTCGGTGGTCATCCCGATGATTTCAAAAAGAGCGCCCCTTGCTCGATCGAGTGAGCCCAACCGCCTGTTGTTGTGAGCATCATGAAGTCTTTCGAGCAAGGTTTCAATGTATGCAAATTCTTTTTCATCAAAGACAAAGTCAAACCAGCCTTGGTAAATGAAGGGCGTGAGTTCTGGGTACTTGACGATCGAAGCTTCCTCCATTTCAAGCGGCGATAACTCAAAATCCGGTCGGAGAAATTTACTTGAAAAATTGATCAACTGATAGCGAGTGCCTGGCTCCACCATGGCAAGGTGGACTCGGTAAGGTAATACGAAAACGATCGAGCCTTGAACAGACTCTATTCGGCGCCCACCAAGCAAGTGCGGTGCATTACCTGCTTGGTTTGCAATGATTTGAAAATGCTCATGCCGATGTGGTTTGGCGATAGGCACCCGCGTTGACTGGTCACGAATTTCAAAGTCGAAACGCTCCGACCGCTCGACCATGGAGTAAGTATGGATGTCGACCGAAGGTGGCGTTTCAACTTTCATGGGCGCATTTCGTGGATTAGCAGGTCGTTGAAAGACAGGGATTTCCCTGATATTTGGACCTCCATTATGCGTTTCACAAAACGTCCGTGCTGCGTCCATAAAAATTGGACTTGGACAAATCAAGGAATAACTTGTATTTGTCCAAGAATATTCGTTTTCCCTCTTGTGAACACCAAAATCATAGCGTTCAATGGATCCATCGAAAAATTAAATGCGTACTGAAAACGCGTCGAAGTTCTCGATCAATTTCCACTCACTAACCTTTGGAGAAAAGATGAACACCAACACAGATGCCGCCTTCTTGGGCCAGCGTAGCTACAAAATTCCAGAAACCATGAAAGCTTGGGTGCTTGGCGATCCCGAACAGCTGACTTTTGTAGACAAACCTGTACCGCAACCTGGTGCTGCTGAGGTGCTTGTGCGCATTGACGCCATTGCTGTTTGCGCAACTGACTTAGAAATCATCCACAAAGGACCTCCCGCTTTAATCAATGGTGGCCTCCCATTTAACAAGAACTTCACGCCTGGCCACGAATACATGGGCACTGTTGTCAAGCTTGGTCAAGGTGTTGATGAGTACAAGGTTGGCGATCGCGTCACAGTCGAAGTGCACGCTGGATGTGGTCGTTGCGAGCGCTGCAGAGAAGGTATGTACACCTCTTGCCTCAACTACGGTAAAAACTATGGCGAAGTTAACAAAGGTCACCGTGCCAACGGCTTTACAACCGATGGTGGATTTACACAATATGCGGTCAACAACATCAACACGTTGGCGCATGTTCCAGAAGACATGAGCGATGAAGAAGCGACATTGATCGTTACTGCGGGCACTGCCATGTATGGATTGGATGTCATTGGTGGTTTGATCGCTGGTCAATCCGTTGTCATTATGGGACCCGGCCCTATCGGTTTGATGGGCGTTGGCGTTGCCAAGGCTTTGGGTGCAAGCGAGGTCATTCTGACTGGAACGCGCGACAACCGTCTTGAAATGGGACGCAAGCTCGGTGCTGACTACACCATCAACGTGACCAAAGAAGATGCCGTTGCCAAGGTTCGCGAGTACACCAATGGTGGCGCACATTACGTGTTGGAATGCTCTGGCGCACCCAACGCTGTTAACGACGCATCATCCATGCTTCGCCGTGGCGGTCGCATCTGTTTGGCTGCATTCCCTGGCTCTCCAGTACCTATCGATGTTGCAGCTTTGGTTCGCAACAATATCTATATGTTTGGTATCCGTGGTGAAGGCAAGAGTGCAACGCACCGCGCAGCTGCTTTGATGGCGCAAAAACGATTCAATGCCAAGCTTATTCACACGCACACTTTCCCTCTGGAAGAGTTGCCTGAAGCCTTGCGTCATGCCCGCGAGCGCATTGACGATGCCATCAAGGTCGTCGTGAAAATCGGCCACCCCGAAGGTTGCTAAATCAAGGTTAACCGTGCTTACATTTGACCAATACTTAACGCCAGAGTCGCTCGACGATGCATTTGACATGTTGCATCGAATACCGGCTGCTCGCTTGTTGGCTGGTGCCACAGACCTATTGCCCTGGGCCCGAGAGGGCCGGGCTGGCGATGTTCACCTGCCAGCTGTGATTGACATCAGCCGGATAGCTGATTTGAGCGGAATATCCCAACAAGGCGCACGAATTCGCCTTGGGGCAACGACGCCCATCTCTGCGTTGCAGTTGCATCCGCTTTTGCAGCAGCAAGCACCGGTGTTGGGCTCCTGCGCACTTTGGTTTGCGGACGATCAAATTCGTGAGCAAGCCACAGTTGGCGGTAATTTGGTCAATGCTTCGCCGGCTGGCGATACTCAACCGGCCTTGCTGGCGCTCAATACACACGTCACGATCGCACGTCGCGAATCAGGTCGTATTCTTGAGCGCTCAGTACCGCTTTCCGAGTTCATTCTTGGGCCAAGTAAAACTCTGCTGCAGCCAGAAGAAATTCTGGTGCGGCTAGAGTTTGATGCTTTACCCCAACATGGCGTTTCTTTCGAGAAGGTAGGCCATCGTCGCTCGCTTGCAATATCCACAGTTTGCCTGGCAACGCTAGTTCGCCTTGATGCGGACAAGCGGATTGAGGATTTGCGCATTGCCATTGGTGCTGTTGGCCCAGTACCTGAACGCCTCTCTGACATTGAAGACCTGCTGACAGGTATCAAACCGACGCCGTTAGCCCTGCGTGATGCATCGATTCGAGTTGCTGATCGTGTTCGCTCTCGCAGCCGACAAAGTTACAGGAGAGAAGTTTTGAGTAATTTCGTTGAGCGATCGCTGGTGACTGCCATTGCGCACGCTGGGCTCGAATTGCCTCGTTTACCAAAGGAGTCACACTATGTCTGATACGCTTTTATCAGATGGATCTTTGGCGCAAGGCTGCCATCCCACGACAGAAATTAGCGCAACGGTCAACGGCCGAAAAGTTAAGCGCACTGTACCCAATCATTACCGTGTGATTGACTTTGTTCGTGAAGAGCTCAAGTTGACGGGAAACAAAGAGGGTTGCGGTGCTGGTGAGTGTGGCACTTGTTCCATGTTTGTGGATGGTAAATTAATCAAGAGCTGCCTTTCACCCGTTCAGAAAATCAATGGTTGCTCGGTTGAGACCATTGACGATTTGGATCGTGATTCAGGCATGTCGGTTTTGCAACAAGCATTCAATAAATGCGGTGCAAGTCAATGCGGCTATTGCATTCCCGGCATGGTGATGGCAGCCACCTCCACCTTGCGAAGAAACCCAGAGGCCAGCCGAGACGACATCAAAGAAGGTTTGGGCGGAAACATCTGCAGATGTACGGGTTATCAAAAAATTATTGATGCAGTTGAATTGGCGCGTGATGTCCAAAACGGCACAAAACCTCAGAGTGCACTTGATGAAGATCTAGCGACTGACACTTTTATTGGTCAGCGTACGCGTCGCTTGGATTCTCCTGCGAAAGTCACTGGCGCAATCAAATATGCGGCAGATATGTTCATGCCCAATATGCTGCACATGCAGGTGCTTCGCAGCCCTCATCCGCATGCACGCATTGTCCGCATTGATACCGACTTGGCACGTTCGCTGCCGGGTGTTGAATGTGTACTAACTTGTGATGATGTGCCAGGGGTTGACAACTTCGGAGTCTTTATCGAAGACCAGCCAACATTGGCCCGAGATGTCGTCAGATATGTAGGCGAGGCTGTCGTCGCCGTAGCGGCTGAAACTTTGGACATTGCCCGCGCTGCTTTGGCTTTGATACACGTTGAGTACGAAGAACTTCCTTGCTTATTTGACCCTCACGAAGCCATGAAAGATGGCGCTGTGCAACTGCATTCTTTTGCGCAAAATAATATTTGCAAGCACACGCGTATCCGTAAGGGAGACGTCGATGCTGCGTTGGCACAAGCGGACATCATTGTTGAGCAAACCTACAACACCCAATCCATCGAGCATGCTTACCTTGAACCTGAAGCTGGCTTGGCTTACTTAGAAGCTGATGGTTGTGTGACGGTGCAGTCGCCTAGCCAAAACATTACCCACCACAGGCACATGTTGGCTCGCATTTTAGGGCGTCCCATCAACAAAGTACGCATGATCATGAGTACCGTGGGAGGTGGCTTCGGCGGTAAAGAAGACATGATTTATCAAGGCATTTTGGCGCTGGCGGCTATTAAAACTCGTCGTCCAGTTCGTTATGTCTTTACCCGCGAAGAAAGTATCAAGGTCAGCGCTAAGAGGCACCCCTTTAACATCCGTTACACGATGGGCCTTCAGCGCGATGGACGCATTGTTGCCACAAAGATGGTCATGGTCAGCGATGGTGGTGCCTACGCATTGTCTACGCCTGGCGTGATGAACAAGTCGGCCATATTGGGTCCTGGGCCCTACGCAGTTCCCAATGTGTGGGTCGACTCCATTGGTGTCTACACCAACAACACGCCTAGCGGTGCCTTCCGTGCTTTTGGTGCTTTTCAATCTGAGTTTGCCACCGAATGTCACTTGGACCTTTGCGCGCAAAAACTCGGCATGGATCCCGTTGCTCTACGCCGTATCAATTTGATGCGCGACGGTGCAACGACGCACACTCGGCAACAACTCGATCGCGTACTGGCTGTCGAATGTCTAGAAGCAGCAATCAAAGCTGCCGGCTGGGAACCCGGCGTGCCTTACCGTCAAGGACAGGGTCAGCCTATGCGAAGCGATTTCAATTATGAAGGTTCGCGTGAGTTTTATTTAATTGGTGGCAAAACCAAACCCAGTGTTCCGCTGACCTCAGAGGCTCATCACAATCAAGGAGACATGGCATGAAAAACAGAGGAAGAGGTGTAGCCTGTGGTTGGTACGGTATCGCCCGCACAGCAGCGATGGACCGAGCTGCTGTTTGGGTTGAGCTCGACGATGGTGGCACTGTCAAAATTGCTACTGGTGTCACCGAGATCGGTGAAGGTGTATTGACTGGTCTTTGTCAGATTGCAGCACAGGAAATGGGTGTTCGACCCGAAGACATCGTCTTGGGCGACAACGACACTGCGCGTGTACCAGAAGCAGCGCATGCAGGTGCAACACGCATGACCTACATGATTGGCAATGCAGTTGCAGTAGGTTGCCGTGAGGCCTTTGGACGCTTTCGTGTTGCGATGGGCGCCTACTGGGGTGTCAGCCCCGAAAGCGTGAAAGCATTTTCAGGTCAAGTCTGGGTTGAGGGTTCAGCCAGTAAACGCATGAGCATGGAGCATGCTGTTCACGTTTTGAAAAAAGAGCGTGGCATTGTGATTGTTGGCAGCGGTCTCTTTACCTCTGCGCACACCTCACTTCATCCAGAAACTGGCGAAGCAACACCATGGCAGAGCTACGTTTTTGGCGCACAGGTAGCAGAGGTTGAAGTGGATGACGACACTGGTGAAGTGCAAGTCTTGGGTGTTTGGGCCGCTCATGATGTGGGTCGAGTTATCAATCCACAGCAAGTCGAAGGCCAAATTGAAGGCTCAGTCATTATGGGGTTGGGGCATGCTCTGATGGAAGAGTATGTTCAGGTCAATGGCGAAACAACCACCCCCGGCTTTGCCAAATACATATTACCTACCGCTTTGGACATTCCACATGTCACTTCAGTATTGCTGACTGAACCAGATCCAAAGACACCACTTGGTGTTAAAGGAATTGGGGAGCCAGCCATAACGCCCACTGCGGCCGCAATTATCAATGCCATCTACGACGCTGTTGGCGTTCGCATGACTCGGCTCCCCGCAACACCTGAGCGCGTGATGGAGGCATTGATTGCCAAGCGTTCAGTTGCAAAGGCTGCCATAACGCCAATTGAAGAGACCATTAACTAAAAAAATCAGTCAGTTTTACGTGGTGTCTTTATTTTTAAAAATGAATTCACCAAACCCTTTTTTATAACGGAGACAAAAATGACGAATCATCACCAAACCAATTTGCGCCGATCTTTCCTAGTCGGAATGCTTGGAACACTAAGCGCCTTCGTAATGGGTGCTGCCTTTGCGCAAAACTTCCCAGCAAAACCTGTTGAGTTAGTTGTACTATTTCCAGCTGGCTCAGCAGCTGATGTTACGGCGCGTGTTTTGGCAGAGCAAATGGCTAAAAAACTAGGCCAGCAGATTGTGGTTGTAAATAAACCAGGTGGCGGTGGCTCCATTGGTTATAAGTACGCACAACAAAAACCAGCTGACGGCTATACCTTGGTTTTTAATTCAACATCAATCAGCACTGTTTTCTACTCCGGCTTGATTCCCTTTGACTACCGCGCATTTGATCCTATCGCTCGAGTGACGGTTGAAAATCCGGTCATTGCTGTTAGAGCCAATGCCCCTTGGAAAGATCTGAAGGCAATGGTCGAGGATGTCAAAAAGCGTCCTGGCGTAGTTTCTATTGGCAATTCTGGTGTTGGTAGTCATACACACATCTCATCTGTTGCATTTTTTAAAGAAATTAATGCCGATGTCTTGCATGTGCCTTTTGGTGCATCTCAAGTCGTCACAAGCTTACTTGGCGGCCAGATTGATGCTGTTGTCTCGGTGCCTTCTGCACTGACATCGCATGTCGCAGCAGGAACACTGCGCATTGTGGGTGTATTGGCTTCGGCACGCGAACCAGCATTTCCATCGGTACCTACCACTGCAGAGGTAGGTATGGCTTACAACGGCGAAATGTGGCGTGGTATTGCGTCACCGAAGGGCACCCCGCCAGCCATCGTTTCTCGACTTGAGAGCGCTTTGCAAGAGGCTGTGACAAGTCCTGAATTTAAGGCCCAGGGTGTAAAGATGGGCTTTGTCCCTGCATTCATGCCCGCCAATGAATTTGGTCCACTGATTGCCAAGGACGACGTCATGTTGGCTAGACTGATTCAGCGAGCCGGACTCAATATCAAATAATTAAACAAGTCAATGAACAAACAAGTAGAAATGCCCGCCCTTATGCTGCCAGGAGCTCAGGGCTTAGAAGCTAGGGCAAAAGTTATCGCCAAAAGTGGTGGTTTGAAACAGGCCCTAGCTTCAGGTGCTTTGCCCAAGCAACTCAATATTTCCCTTTCCGAAGCATTGGTGTTGGGTCTGCTCAAGCAAGGTGTCAGTAAATACTTGGCAATTTTTGGGCACGGTTCAACCGATCTTGGCGAGGTACTTCGCGTTTACACAGAGGCTGGCGTGACGAAGGTTTTTAACTTTCGCAACGAAGTCGAAATGGCGCATTCTGGAACGGCTCTGGCATGGGCATGGAAGGAGCCTTGTGCAGTCGTGACGTCGATTGGTCCAGGTGCACTTCAGGCCTTGGCTGGGTCCTTGGCTGCAGCTTGCAATGGCGTTGGTCTTTACCATATTTATGGTGATGAAACTACCTGGGGTGAAGGCTACAACATGCAGCAGATTCCCAAGCAGCAGCAGCAGTTGTACGGTCAAATGACTGCTCTGATGGGGCAATCTTATGTGTTGCACACACCAGAGGCACTTCGAGATGCCCTGCGTCGAGGCACGCAATGCGTTAACCACCCGGTGAAACCTGGTCCTTTTTATTTGATGTTGCCAATCAACACCCAGCCACAAGTGATCGATGGGCTAAATTTGGAAGCCCTACCAGAAGCGCTGCAAAACACTGCGACAGCCGTTGCTGACATGGCGGTTCTTAAAAAGGCGGCAGAATCTTTGCGAGGTCACTCACGGATTGTCTTTAAGATCGGCGGCGGCGGTAGGCCCTTCGCAGGTCCTTTGCGTGAATTGGCAGAGCGATGCGGCGCTGCAGTTGTGGCGTCGCCAGGCTCCACGGGTGTCTTACCCGATGCGCACCCTCAATACATGCATGTTGGCGGTAGCAAGGGCTCTATCAGTGGCAATTACGCCATTTCCAATGCAACATTGCTTGTGGCCATTGGTACGCGTGCTGTCTGTCAAAGCGATTGCTCGGGTGTCGGCTATCCTTTGGTCGAACAGGTGATTAACATTAATGCAGATCTGTCCGACTTGACGCATTACAACCGGACCATCCCTTTGCAAGGTGATATCGGTGCTGTTGTTGAGCAATTGTTGTCAGTGCTCCAAGCCATGCCCGATGAGCAGGCACAGCAACGCTCTGTTTGGTTGGATTCATGTGCCGCAAGCAAGGCCGCTTGGAAAAGTTTTTTACATCAGCGACAGTCCACGCCGCCGCTTTTTGATGAGGTCTGGCAACGGAATGTTTTGACTCAGCCCGCCGCCATTAAAGTCGTTTGCGATTTTGCAAATGAAGTACACGCTATCAAATTCTTTGATGCAGGCGATGTGCAGGCCAATGGATTTCAAACAGTCGAGGATGATTCAACTGGACAGACTTACACAGAATCAGGCGCCTCGTACATGGGTTTTGCCACCTGTGCAGTCACTGCTGCCGGCATGGCAAGTACGCAGCAATACCCCATTGCATTTACGGGTGACGGTTCATTCATGATGAACCCACAAGCACTCATCAGTGCCATAGAACATAAGGCGCGTGGCACCATCGTTATTTTTGACAATCGACGTATGGCTGCTATTTCTAGCCTTCAGCATGCACAGTACGGTCGAGACTTCCGTACCAACGATGCAGTTGCCGTCGATTATGTTCAATTGGCAGGCAGTGTGAAAGGCGTTCAAGCTCTTTGGGGTGGTGAAGATACAGCTTCTCTGCGCGATGCCCTTAAGCGTGCGCATTCGCATCCCGGGCTATCAGTGGTTCATGTGCCCGTGTATGCAGGCGAGCGCCCTGAGGGGGGCTTAGGTGCTTACGGTTCTTGGAACGTTGGTAACTGGTGCGATGATGTCCAGCAACGTTACCTGTCTAGCCTTGTTTAACAAATTATTTGAATCTCAATCACTATGAATCGCGACGATCTAGGTTTATACAGCGGCTACGGCCTTTTCATCAATGGTCAGTGGCGCGCGGCCACCGGTGGCGAAACGCGAGAGGTCATTGACCCAACCAACGAAGAGGTGATTGGTCACATTCCAGTGGCCACTCGTCTTGACATCGAAGAGGCGGTTAACGCCGCCGATGCTGCTTTTCGAACATGGCGTCACACATCCCCGTGGGAGAGGTCGGTGCTTTTGCACCGAACGGCTTCAATCATGCGCGAGCGCATCGAAGAAAATGCGCGCTTAATGTCATCTGAGACAGGCAAACCACTTGCGCAGTCTCGGGGTGAACTCAATGACGCAGCCGACCAATTTGATTGGTATGCAGGCGAAACACAGCGTATTTACGGTCACACCTTTCAAGCGCGGGTTCCTGAGGTGCGCATGCAAGTTCGGTATGAGCCTGTTGGTGTGGTGGCGGCCTTTTCTGCTTGGAACTTTCCAGCTTTGTTGCCTTCTCGCAAAATTGCTGCAGCTTTGGGTGCTGGCTGTTGTGTGGTGGTCAAACCAGCCAGCGAAGCTGCGGGAAGTTGCATGGCTGTGATTCAAGCTTTGCACGATGCCGGCATGCCCGCTGGTACTGTCAATCTTGTCACTGGAGATTCCGGATTTATTTCTGAGGTTTTGGTTGGTTCTCCAAAGATTTCAAAAATCACATTGACTGGATCAACTTCGGTGGGGCGTAAGATGCTTCACTTAGCAGCTGAAGGCATCAAGCGAGTCTCAATGGAACTGGGCGGTCACGCGCCTGTTTTGATTTTTGAAGATGCAGATGTCGAGGCCGCAGCTGAGCAATGTGCACGCTTCAAGTACCGCAATTGCGGTCAAGTTTGCGCATCGCCATCGCGCTTTTTTGTGCATGAAAGTGTGTATGCACGGTTTGTCGATAAATTTGGTGAGATCGCTCGCTCTCTGAAAGTCGGACCGGGTTTGGCCGCTGACACAGACGTTGGGCCCATGGCCAATCGCCGTGGTTTGTTGCACGCACAATCCCTGATTGCCGATGCCCTCGATCAAGGTGCTCGCTTGATTGCTGGCGGAGCCCGTCCAGAAGGCCTTGGATCTAAGGGATACTACCTATCGCCGACTGCGCTAGCCGATGTTCCTCAGTCTGCACGAATCATGCACGACGAGCCTTTTGCGCCAGTGGCGCCGATTGCGCCTTTTAGCAACTTTGACGAGGCCATTTCACTTGCCAACGCCACGCCCTATGGCCTGGCGTCTTACTTGTTCACGCGTTCGCTCAAGACCGCCACTATGGCCAGTGAAGCCATCGAGGCCGGCATGGTCGGTATCAATGAACTCGCTATTGCCAGTGCTGAGATGCCATTTGGAGGCGTGAAGGACAGCGGAATGGGGCGTGAAGGGGGCTCACTGGGCTTACGCGACTATTTAGAAGCAAAATATATCAAGACTCGGCTGTAGTTGCTTAGAATCTTTGTTCGTTTCATCTAAGTCAATCGAAGTCGTTATCAATTCGGTGACTATCAGTTTCAATTAGGACTCTTCATGGCAGATATTCCCGATCATGGCATTGCGCGCGGGCTAACAAATTATGGTGATCGTGCTTTTGCACTCTACCTGCGTCGAAGCTTCATCAAGTCAATGGGCTATTCCACTGAATTGCTTGAGCGCCCAGTGGTCGGCATTGCCTCCAGTGGATCTGGTTTTAACAATTGCCATCGCGCCATGCCAGAGTTGGTAGAGGCCGTGAAGCGCGGCGTGCTGGCAGCCGGCGGATTGCCAATTGAGTTTCCCACCATTTCTCTAGGGGAAGTTTTTCTAAATCCTACCAGTTTGATGTTTCGCAACTTGATGAGCATGGATGTTGAGGAAATGGTCCGTGCACAACCGATGGATTCGGTTGTTCTCATCGGCGGGTGCGACAAAACAGTGCCCGCGCAACTGATGGGCGCCGCGGCTGCTGATGTTCCTGCAATTCAGCTGGTCACTGGACCCATGATGACCGGTCGCCACGAAGGTGAACGTTTGGGTGCATGTACAGACTGCCGCAGATTTTGGGGCAGCTACCGCGCTGGCAAAATCGAACGCAAAACCATTGACCTCGTCGAAGGCCGATTGGCGACTACAGCTGGTACATGTGCTGTGATGGGAACTGCTAGCACCATGGCTTGTATTGCCGAGACGCTTGGCATGTCCTTGCCTGGCACAGCGGCCATACCTGCTGTTCATGCCGATCGCTTGCGCGCTGCTGAGGCAAGTGGCGCACACGCTGTTCGATTGATTCAAAACCCTATTCGACCTAGCCAAGTCATTACAACAAAGTCTGTGCACAACGCGCTGCGTGTTCTGCTTGCTTTGGGCGGAAGTACCAACGCGATCATTCATTTGACGGCCATCGCTGGACGCCTGGGTATTCCAGTTTCTCTGCACGATCTCAATGAACTAAGCGATACAACGCCTGTGCTCGTTGACCTGAAGCCAACAGGCGACAATTACATGGAAGACTTCTATGCAGCAGGTGGTATGAGCGCTTTGCTTCGAGAACTGAAGCCACTTCTTCATCTAGATACTATTTCTGTGACTGGCGAAACATTGGGTGAGCGCCTTGCTGCCGAAGAAGGCGCTTGGGCAGACCATCGTGTCGTTCGTAAAGCTTCTGAGCCCATTGAACCCGTGGGCGGTTTGGTCGCACTTTTTGGCTCATTGGCCCCAGGTGGTGCCATCCTTAAACGATCTGCAGCTGACAAAACGCTGTTCGAAAAAGAAGCGCGCGCAGTTGTCTTTACTTCTTTGCAAGACCTTTCTGAGCGCGTTGACGATCCAGACCTTGATATTCAAGCAGACGACATCATGGTTTTGCAAAATGCGGGTCCAACCAGCGGCAGCGGCATGCCCGAAGCTGGCTATCTTCCAATTCCTAAGAAATTGGCCATGGCGGGTGTCAAAGACATGGTTCGTATTTCTGACGCCCGAATGAGTGGTACCGCATTTGGAACCATCGTATTGCACGTCACACCGGAGGCTGCGGCAGGCGGGCCATTGGCGCTTGTCCGCAACGGCGATCGAATTCGCTTGTCAGTGAAAGAGCGCCGAGTTGACCTGCTCGTTGATGAAGCCGAACTGGCGCGTCGTCGCGCAGAATTGCCAGCGCGGGGTGCGACACCAGATCGAGGTTATGCCAAACTTTACCAAGACCACGTGATGCAAGCCGATGCCGGCTGTGACTTTGATTTTCTTCGTTCAACTCAAATGGAAACGAAATGAAAGCAAGCGATATTCAGACCGGGATCAGAAGAATTGAATGTTTAAACGCGACATCATCGATTGGCCGCTTTTAAACACACACCCGTAAATCATCATTTCACACTTTAATCGAGATTTTTATGACCACTGTCCATTCAAGTGACGCCACCCAAGAAAGCAATGCTTTACGCAAGCCGCAACGCATTGGTGTTCCCAAAGAGATTTTCCCTGGTGAAAAGCGTGTTGCTACCGTACCCGATGTGGTCACCAAGCTGACTAAACTTGGCTTTGAGGTGGTGGTCGAGCAAGGAGCTGGAGAGCTGGCAGATCTGTCTGATCAAGCCTTCGAACAAGCCGGTGCAAGCATTGCGCCAAGTGCTGCAGCGCTTTGGAGTGGCACTGACGTTGTCTTCAAAGTCCGTGCCCCTACGGCTGCGGAAGTCTCACTCATGCACGAAGGCCAGACGCTGATCGGCTTCTTGTGGCCAGCTCAAAACCCCGACTTGATGCAGCAACTGGCGGCGAAAAAAGTCACTGCGCTTTCCATTGATGCGTTGCCTCGCACGCTAAGCCGTGCGCAAAAAATGGATGCACTGACCTCTATGGCAGGTGTCAGCGGTTATCGCGCCGTGATTGAAGCAGCAGGTGCCTTTGGTCGTTTCTTCAATGGTCAAATTACGGCCGCCGGCAAAGTGCCACCTGCCAAAGTCTTCATTGCCGGTGCGGGTGTGGCTGGCTTGGCTGCAATTGGTGCAGCTGCCAGTTTGGGCGCCATCGTTCGGGCCAACGACACACGTGCTGAAGTTGCCGACCAAGTGGTTTCACTGGGTGGCGAATTTGTGAAGGTGAATTACGAGGAAGAAGGCTCGGGCGGTGGTGGTTATGCCAAAGTCATGAGCGAGGGCTTTCAGGCTGCACAACGCGAAATGTATGCCCAGCAAGCCAAAGAGTGCGACATCATCATTACGACTGCGCTCATTCCTGGCAAACCAGCCCCTAAGCTGATCACCGCTGAAATGGTGAAAAACATGAAGCCCGGCAGCGTCATTGTTGACATGGCCGCAGAGCAAGGTGGAAATTGCGAGTTGACCGAGCCAGGTCAGGCGGTGGTCAAGCACGGTGTCACCATTGTTGGATACACCGATTTGGCTTCGCGCATGGCACGCCAGTCTTCTACGCTTTATGGCACCAACTTGTTCCGCTTGACGGAAGAGCTTTGTAAAACCAAAGATGGCGTGATCAATGTCAACATGGAAGACGACGCCATTCGTGGGCTGACTGTCATCAAAGACGGTGCTGTCACATGGCCTGCGCCACCATTGGTTGTTGCGGCCAAACCCGCGCCCAAAGCTACAGCTGCACCAGTCGCCAAAAAAGGCCATGGCCATGGTGAACCCTCTGGTCCCATGCCTGCAGGTAAGTTGGCAGTTGTTGCTGGCATCACCGCTGTTTTGTTTTTCTTGGTGGGCTCTTATGCGCCATCAGCATTTCTTTCGCACTTCACTGTTTTTGTGCTGGCTTGCTTTGTCGGCTATATGGTGGTTTGGAACGTTAAACCGGCCCTGCACACGCCGCTCATGAGTGTGACCAACGCCATTAGCTCCATCATTGCAATTGGGGCTTTAGTGCAGATCTCTCCCATGGCCAATGCTGCCGCGCGTCCCAATACGCTCATCATCGTGTTGGCTTCGCTCGCATTGGTGCTTACCGCTATCAATATGTTTGGCGGCTTTGCGGTCACGCAGCGCATGCTGGCGATGTTCAGAAAATAAATTGGAAGACATAACTCATGAGCTCTAACTTGTCCACGGTTGCTTACATTGGTGCAACCATCCTTTTCATTCTTAGCCTAGGTGGTTTGTCCAACCAGGAAACTGCACGTCGTGGCAACCTCTACGGCATGATCGGCATGACCTTGGCCATTTTGGCCACCGTACTTGGACCACAAGTCACTGCAGCGGGCACACCTTGGATTGTCGGTAGCTTGGTCGTTGGCGGTGCCATTGGTTTGTATGCCGCTCGATCAGTTCAGATGACACAAATGCCTGAGTTGGTCGCCTTGATGCACAGCATGGTCGGTATGGCCGCTGTTTTGGTTGGATACGCCACTTACGTTGACCCTGAAGCAACAAAAGGCTTTGAGGGCGCGGCCCACGCCATCCACGCGATGGAAATCTACATCGGCATCTTCATCGGCGCTGTCACTTTCTCTGGCTCAGTGGCAGCCTTCGGTAAGTTGTCTGGCCGAATCGGCGGCAGTCCTTTGTTGCTCCCTGCGCGCCACTGGATTAATTTGGCTGGTTTGCTGGCGGTGGTTTACTTTGGTCGCATGTTCTTGCAAGCTGAGACCATCGAAGAGGGCATGTTCCCCTTGTTTGTCATGAGCGCCATTGCGCTTTTGTTTGGCATACACATGGTCATGGCCATTGGTGGTGCCGATATGCCCGTAGTGGTGTCCATGCTCAACAGTTACTCGGGATGGGCAGCGGCTGCTACCGGATTTATGTTGAGCAACGACTTGTTGATCGTTGTTGGTGCCTTGGTCGGTTCTAGCGGCGCCATTCTGTCCTACATCATGTGCAACGCCATGAACCGTAGCTTCATCAGTGTGATTGCTGGCGGTTTTGGTACAACCGCTGCAGCTCCCAAAGCCGCTAGCGATTCAAATGCAGAGCCAGTAGGTGAAGTCAGCCCCATCTTGGCAGCAGAAACTGCAGAAATGTTGCGCGATGCTAAAAACGTCATCATCGTGCCGGGCTATGGCATGGCCGTTGCACAAGCTCAGCACACCGTCTTTGAAATTACCCGTACCTTGCGCGACAAAGGCGTGAACGTCCGCTTTGGCATTCACCCTGTTGCGGGCCGCATGCCTGGCCACATGAATGTGCTGTTGGCTGAGGCCAAGGTGCCTTACGACATTGTGATGGAAATGGATGAGCTGAACGAAGACTTCCCAGACACCGATGTGGCCATCGTGATTGGGGCCAACGACATTGTGAATCCGGCCGCTCAAGATGACCCTACTAGCCCCATTGCAGGTATGCCTGTGCTTGAAGTTTGGAAGGCCCGCACCAGCATTGTCATGAAGCGCTCCATGGCCAGCGGCTACGCAGGAGTTGACAACCCACTCTTTTACAAAGACAACAACCGCATGTTGTTTGGCGATGCCAAGAAAATGCTGGATGAAGTTCTTGTTGTACTCAAATCTTAAATACTCAACAGGGAAAAATGATGTCAATTAAACCTATCAACGTGGCTTGCTTGGGCATGGGCTGGTGGTCTGACGTTTTGGCCGATGCCATGCAGCGCTCAGACAAATTTATCATTCGCAGTTGTTATACGCGTTCGGCAGACAAACGTGCGGCTTTTGCTGCGAAGTACGGATGCGCCGAAGCCAAAAGTTACGAAGAGATATTGGCCGATGACTCTATTGATGCCATCATCAATACCACGCCCAACAATGTTCACCTTGAAACTACAAAGCAAGCTGCTGAGGCTGGCAAACATGTCTTTCTTGATAAGCCAATTGCCAATACATTGGCAGAAGGACGTGCCATCACTGAAGCTTGTCAAAAAGCTGGCGTTGTCTTGGCACTGGGCTATCAGCGCCGTCGTGAAAGTCAATTCCGCTGGATCAAAAAGCAAATCGACGCCGGTATTTTTGGCAAACTGGTCAATGCAGAAGCCAACATCAGCCGTGATCGCCTGGGTAAGATTGACTTGTCCTCATGGCGCTACCAGGCAGAGGGTATGCCAGGCGGCGTGATGCTACAAATTGGTGTGCATTATGTCGACGTGTTGGAATACTTGATGGGCCCAATCACTGCGGTGAGTGGACAAGCCGCACAACTGGTTCTGCCAGGTGACAACCCTGATGTGGCTTCTCTTTTGTTGCAGCATGAGAACGGCGCACTGTCAACAGTCAATGCAAGCTATGCGTCGGCAACCGAAAACTATGTCATGAACATTTATGGCAAAGAAGCGAGTGCTTATTTCGACCTGCGTGGAGGTCTTCGTTTTATTAAACGTGGCACTGAAACGGTAGAGCAAATCCCATTCGACAAAAACGATACCTTTGTTGACGAACTTGATGAGTTTGCGATGGCGGTTCGTGGTCACGGCACGCCAGAAACTGGTGGTGATTATGCAACCCGTTCCTTGGGTGTTATTCGCGCTGGCATTATTTCTGCCAGGGAAGGTCGCCGCGTTCAGCTTTCGGAAGTACTTGCCGATCCCAACGCTTAAAACTCAGAATTTAGAACTCGTTAAAGTTTAAATCTGACCTCACCTCCTTCACAGGAGGTGAGGTTTTTTTTTAGCCTTTAATTTCGCGGCGAGTAGCGCCTGTGTACAGCTGACGTGGGCGACCGATTTTGTATTCTGGATCGCTGATCATCTCATTCCATTGAGCAATCCATCCTACGGTTCTTGCCAAAGAGAAGATGCCAGTGAACAGGTTGACTGGAATACCAATGGCGCTCAATACGATACCGGAATAGAAGTCTACGTTGGGGTAGAGCTTACGGCTGACGAAATATTCATCTTCCAACGCAATTTTTTCTAATGCTTTGGCCAATTGGAATAAGGGGTCATTCTCCAGGCCGAGTTCTGCCAATACTTCATTGCACGTCTCTTGCATTAACTTGGCGCGAGGATCGTAGTTTTTGTAAACGCGGTGACCAAAACCCATCAGTTTGACGCCAGAGTTTTTGTCTTTGACTTGTTCCATGAACTCGCCTACTTTGGCAATGCCACCCATTTTTTGGATGTCGCCTAGCATCTTCAAGCAAGCTTCGTTGGCGCCGCCGTGAGCGGGACCCCAAAGGCAAGCGACGCCAGCAGCGATGGCTGCAAAAGGGTTTGTACCAGAAGAGCCACACAAACGCACAGTAGATGTTGATGCATTTTGTTCATGATCTGCGTGCAAGATGAAAATGCGGTCCAAAGCACGTTCCAAAACTGGGTTGACCTTGTACTCTTCACAAGGCACACCAAACATCATGCGTAAGAAGTTACCTGAATAAGACAAATGGTTTTGTGGGTACTGGAAAGGCTGTCCCACGCCATATTTGTATGCCATGGCGACCAATGTGGGCATCTTGGCTATCAAGCGAATGGCAGAAATTTCGCGGTGCTTTGGATTGTTGATGTCGGTGCTATCGTGATAGAACGCTGACAATGCGCCGACCAAACCGGTTAGCACAGCCATGGGGTGTGCGTCACGACGGAAGCCACGCAAAAAGAATTGCATTTGCTCGTTGACCATCGTGTGGTTATTCACCAACTTGTGGAAGTCTGAACTTTCTTCAGTGTTGGGCAATTCACCCTTGAGGAGTAAGTAGCAAGTGTCTAGAAAGTCGCCATGGCTTGCCAACTGTTCAATGGGGTAGCCACGGTACAGTAACTCACCTTTGTCGCCGTCAATAAAAGTAATGCCTGATTGGCAGGAGGCTGTCGACAAGAAACCAGGGTCATAAGTGAACATGCCGCTTTGACCATAAAGTTTGCGAATGTCAATAACGTCGGGTCCAACAGAGCCGCTGTAGACGGGCATTTCAATGCTGGGACTGCCGTTACTGAACGACAGGGTTGCTTTGTTGTCAGCAAGTTTCATGATTCAATTTCCTCTAGTAATCAGTCAATTCAAATTAATTTGTTTGCAACAATTTGCAAACGTCATGCCAAGAGCATGTGCAGCACTTCGCTGACTTCTTCGGTTGCCATTTCAGACTCAAGGGGCTTGCGCTTCATGAGCAAGTCCATCAGGTCGTTGTCCGACAGATCCATCAATACATACATGCCTCTGGCTTGACCTACGGTCAGTTTGGAAGCGTGACGGTTAAAAAATCGCTCGATGAAAAGATCGTTTTCAAGAAGACCTCGGCGGCAGCGCCAACGAAGTTTGCTTAAAGCGCGCTCACCCAAGGGTGTGTGGCTATCAAGACCATCGAGCAGTTCATCTCCCATAAGTTGGATTGAGTCAGTTTCTTCAAATTAGATGGCGCGTTGCACCATCATCTCTTTGATCTTGCCAATCGCTTTGGTGGGGTTGAGGCTCTTGGGGCACACGTCCACGCAGTTCATGATGGTGTGGCATCGGAACAAGCGATAGGGGTCTTCCAAATTGTCCAAGCGCTCAGCAGTGCCTTGATCGCGGCTGTCTGCCAAGAAGCGATAAGCCTGCAGCAAACCTGCTGGGCCCACAAATTTGTCGGGGTTCCACCAGAAGCTAGGGCAAGACGTGGAGCAGCTGGCGCACAAAATGCACTCGTACAAGCCATTCAACTCTTCACGCTCTTCAGGGCTTTGCAGACGCTCTTTTTCAGGAGGGATGCTGTCGTTGATCAAGTAAGGCTTGATCGAGTTGTACTGCTTGAAAAACTGCGTCATGTCGACGATCAAGTCGCGCACCACGGGCAGACCAGGCAGAGGTTTCAAAACAATTTTGCCGGGCAAGGTCAACATGTTGGTGAGGCAAGCCAAGCCATTTTTGCCGTTGATGTTCATGGCGTCAGAGCCACAAACGCCTTCGCGGCATGAGCGACGGAATGACAAAGTAGGATCTACTTTCTTCAATTTCATCAGAGCGTCTAGCAACATGCGCTCGTGACCGTCCAATTCAACCTGGATGGTTTGCATGTAGGGCTTGGCGTCCTTGTCTGGATCGTAGCGATAGATTTCAAATGTACGTAATGTCATGATTCAACCTTCAGAAATTTAGAACGTCCGGACTTTGGGTGGCACAGAGTCCACAGTCAGCGGTTTCAAGTTGACGGGCTTGTAGGTCAGGCTGTTGGTATCGCTGTGCCACAAGGTGTGTTTCATCCAGTTGGCATCGTCGCGACCCAATGGAGCGATGGGGTCGTCTGCAGGACGCTCATAGTCGCTCACAGTGTGTGCGCCGCGGCATTCTTTGCGAGCTGCAGCAGAGACCATGGTGGCTTGCGCGCACTCGATCAAGTTTTCAACTTCAAGCGCTTCAATGCGGGCTGTGTTGAACACTTTAGAGGTGTCTGTCAAAGCGATGGCATTGACGCGTTCGCGAATCTCGGCAATCTTTTGTACGCCTTCGTCCATGCTGGCTTGTGTGCGGAACACGGCGGCGTGTTTTTGCATTGAGGCGCGCATGTCGTTGGCCACGTCTTGTGCGTATTCGCCTTTACGGCCTTCCAAGCGGTTGAGGCGGGCCAAGGTGAAGTCGGCTGCATCTTTGGGCAAATCTTTGTGAGATTTGGTTTTGCTGGCAAAGTCGACAATGTGATTGCCTGCGGCACGGCCAAACACCAACAAGTCGAGCAAGGAGTTGGTTCCCAAGCGGTTGGCACCGTGAACGCTGACGCAAGAGCATTCGCCTACAGCGTACAAACCATTGACCACGGCGTTGTGGCTGCTTGCAGTTTGTGTGACCACTTGGCCATGCACGTTCGTAGGAATACCGCCCATCTGATAGTGGATGGTTGGCACCACAGGAATAGGCTCTTTGGTGATGTCGACGTTGGCAAAGTTGACGCCAATTTCGTACACAGAAGGCAAGCGCTTGTGAATGGTTTCTGCACCCAAGTGGTCCAGTTTCAAAAGCACATAGTCTTTGTTGGGGCCGCAGCCGCGACCTTCTTTGATCTCTTGGTCCATAGAGCGGGACACAAAGTCGCGCGGTGCCAAGTCTTTCAATGTAGGGGCATAGCGTTCCATGAAACGTTCGCCATTGCTGTTCAGCAAAATAGCGCCTTCACCGCGGCAGCCTTCTGTCAAGAGCACACCTGCACCGGCCACGCCAGTGGGGTGGAATTGCCAGAATTCCATGTCTTCCAAAGGAATGCCAGCACGTGCGGCCATGCCCAAACCGTCGCCGGTGTTGATGAAGGCGTTGGTTGAGGCTGCAAAGATACGGCCTGCACCGCCGGTGGCCAACAAAACGGTCTTGGCGTGCAAGATGTGCAAGTCGCCCGTTTCCATTTCGAGGGCTGTCACGCCCACCACATCGCCTTCGGCGTCGCGGATCAAATCAAGCGCCATCCACTCCACAAAGAAGCTGGTTTTGGCTTTGACGTTTTGTTGGTACAAGGTGTGCAACATGGCATGACCGGTGCGGTCGGCTGCTGCGCAAGCACGTTGAACAGGCTTTTCGCCATAGTTGGCGGTGTGGCCGCCAAAAGGACGTTGGTAAATGGTGCCGTCTGGGTTGCGGTCGAAAGGCATGCCCATGTGCTCCAAGTCGTAAACCACCTTGGGTGCTTCACGGCACATGAACTCGATGGCGTCTTGGTCGCCCAGCCAGTCGGAGCCCTTGATGGTGTCGTAGAAGTGATAGTGCCAGTTGTCATCAGACATATTGCCCAATGAGGCGCCAATACCACCCTGCGCTGCCACGGTGTGTGAGCGAGTTGGAAATACTTTGGAGAGAACTGCAACGTTCAAGCCGGCACGGGCCAGTTGCAATGATGCGCGCATGCCAGAGCCGCCTGCGCCGACGATCACAACGTCAAATTTGCGCGTAGCGATCTTGTCTTTGGTGTAAGTCATGTTGATTGAAATCTTGTAATACGGGGTTGAAGTTCAAAGCCTGTTGGTGGTGCTTGTCTCAATCAGAGACGCCACAGGGCTTGCACAGACCATCCAGCGCAGCCAATGAGCCAAACCAAAGAGGCTACGTGCAACACAAGACGCACACCTGGGGGTTTGACGTAATCCATCCAAATGTCGCGAATGCCAATCCATGCGTGATAGAGGAGGGCGACGATGGTGGTAAAGGTTAAAAATTTCATCCACTGGGCCGCAAAAATGCCCGCCCACTCTTCGTAACCAATAGGGCCGCTGGTGAAAATGACTTGCGCCAAAACCACGACCGTGAAAGCGGCCATGAGTGTGGCGGTGACGCGCTGAGCCAACCAGTCGCGAATACCGTAATGCGCGCCTACAACAACGCGTTTGGAGCCGTAATTAACTGACATATGGGTATGCTCCTATTAGTAAAGGCCAAACAATTTAGCGCCAAGGACGACGGTCAGTCCGAGGCTTAAGACCAAAGTGACAACGGCAGATGCTTTGCCAAACTCTTTGGTGACGGCGTGTTTGACATCCATGTACAAGTGACGAATGCCTGCGATGAAGTGGTGGAGGTAAGCCCAAATGAGGGCCAGCGCGACCAATTTCATGAACCAACCTGGCACAAAGCCCAGTCCGACATTGAATGCGGCAGCAAATGTGGCAAATGAAAGTTCAGAAGAAATTGAGTTGTCAAACATCCAAATGATGAATGGCATCAGCAAGAACATCAATGCGCCACTGACACGGTGCAGGATGGACACCCAGCCGGCAGCTGGAAGCCGGTAAGTTGGCAAATCGCTGATAGCGTTGATATTGCGAAATTCAGGCCTCTTGCGGGCAGTTTCGGTCATTTTGTTAATTCCTCTTTGGTAACTTCACTGTAATTTTTGACTGACAGTGTGCGCGAATTCTATTGCAACGCAACAAACTGACATGAGAATTTCAAGAACTAAATAAAAAAGAGCTTTTTTGACCTCATTTTTAGTCGCGAAGGTGTCAATTCAGATCGTTATGGTAATGATGAGTATTTGTGACATAAAACCCCCGACGCAACTCCATTGGCGTGTCGTTGTAGGTGTAAGCCAGTCTTTCGACGCTCAATAGAGGTGTGTTTGATTTGATTTCGAGGAGTTTGCATTGGGCGCTATCGGGCATCACTGCTTTGATTCTTTCCTCGGCCTTCACCATGCGGACGCCAAATTCAGCTTCAAACATGGCATACATGGGGCCATCGTACTCACTTAAGCGCTCAGCAGTCAGGCCTTTAAAGGGAGTGCCGGGAAGCCAAAGGTCTTCCAAAATGGTGGGGGATCCTGCAAATGACAGAACGCGCCTCACTTGAAGGACGGCATCGCCAGACCGAATGGCCAAAGCGCGGGCAATGTCTGCATTGGCCCGTAGTTTTTTGCAGTCGATGATTTTTCTCTGGGCGGGTCCTTCGCTTTTTGGGTCGCCCAAATCGGGTATGAGTTTCAAAAAGCGGTATTGAATTTGTTGTTCGGCATGGGTGGCAACAAAAGTTCCTTTGCCTTGACGCCGGATCAGCAAATTGTTGCTGGCCAACTCATCGATGGCTTTTCTGACTGTTCCCTGACTCACTCGGTAGCGCGCCGCCAGTTCCATTTCGCTTGGAATGCCTTCGCCAGGCTTCCATTCGCCAGATTGCAAGCCCTGAAGAATTAAGCCTTTGATTTGTTGATAGAGCGGACTGAAAGCCGGTGCAGATGCGGCGTCCTGAAAATCTGATGTGTCGGCAGAATAAACTTGGGATGTCATGGCTCTTGCCCTTGCGTGGGCGGACGATGAAGTGGCGCAATGATATCTTATATAAGACATAAGACAAATTGACTTTTGAGGGTTTTCGCGGGTAAACTCGAAAGCTGTTTGCCCGTGCACATTGACCGTGTGCACCCATCTGAATATCTCAGATGACCTGGCCGGCAGTGAATGTCGGGATGGGGTTGGCGAAGTTCGTTTTCTTATCACTATCTGGAGTTCACACCATGAGCAAAAAGCCCGTTCGCGTCGCCGTCACAGGAGCCGCTGGTCAAATTGGATATGCATTGTTGTTTCGTATCGCCTCCGGCGAAATGTTGGGCAAAGATCAACCTGTGATCTTGCAATTGCTTGAAATCCCAGATGAAAAAGCCCAAAAAGCCCTGAAGGGCGTCATGATGGAATTGGACGACTGCGCATTCCCATTGCTCGCTGGCATGGAAGCGCATTCCGATCCTATGACAGCATTCAAAGACACCGACTACGCCTTGTTGGTGGGTTCACGTCCACGCGGCCCTGGCATGGAGCGCGCCGAGTTGCTCGCCATCAATGGCGCCATCTTCACGGCGCAAGGCAAAGCTTTGAACGCCGTGGCATCACGCAACGTTAAAGTTTTGGTGGTTGGCAACCCTGCCAACACCAATGCTTACATCGCCATGAAGAGCGCGCCCGACCTCAAGCCAGGCAATTTCACCGCCATGCTGCGCTTGGACCACAACCGTGCTGCCTCACAAATTGCTGCCAAAACAGGCAAGGCTGTAGCCGACATTCAGAAATTGTGCGTTTGGGGCAACCACTCTCCCACCATGTACGCCGATTACCGTTTTGCCACCATCAACGGCGAATCCGTCAAGACCATGATCAACGATCAAGAATGGAACGCCAATGTGTTCTTGCCAACAGTTGGCAAACGCGGCGCCGCCATCATTGAAGCGCGTGGTTTGTCTTCTGCTGCCTCTGCTGCCAATGCTGCCATCGATCACATGCGTGATTGGGCTTTGGGCACCAACGGTCAGTGGGTCACCATGGGCATTCCTTCACAAGGTTGGTACGGTATTCCCAAAGACGTCATGTTCGGCTTCCCCGTGACATGCGCCAATGGCGAGTACAAAGTGGTTGAAGGTTTGGAAATTGATGCGTTCAGCCAAGCCTGCATTGACAAAACTTTGAAAGAGTTGACAGACGAGCAAGCCGGCGTGGCTCACTTGGTCTAATCAACAGACACTTTCGTGAAGCATCCGCGCGACATTCTGTTGGGCTCACAAGCAGCAAGCATGGTCTTGCCTGTTTGTGATCACTACAGCGGTGTTGAAGTGCGGATGCGTAAAAGCTTGCAGCTGCAAGCAGAGATGACTGAAGAGTTTGGTACTTGCGTCTTTGATGTCACGCTAGACTGTGAAGACGGTGCGCCAGTGGGTGGCGAAACTGAACATGCCCATTTGGTCAAAGAAATCGCCTTGAGTGCGCCACAAAATGCGCGAATTGCGGTTCGAGTTCACCCTGTTGATCATCCTTCTTTTGCCGAAGATGTCACATTAATTTTGACCCACTGCCATCACAAGCTCAAGCATGTCATGGTCCCTAAAGTGGAATCTTTTCAAGATGTAGAAGCTGCCATCAAGGTCATCGACCAAGTGGGTGCCAAACACCTGCCTTTGCATGTCTTGATTGAGTCGCCTGCTGCAGTGCATCGCGCATTCGACATTGCAGCACACCCTCGCGTTCAGTCACTCAGCTTTGGCCTCATGGACTTTGTGTCAGCCCACGGCGGCGCCATACCTGCCAGTGGCATGGGCGTGCAAGGTCAATTTACCCATCCCTTGGTGCTCCGAGCCAAGCTTGAAATTGCCAGCGCTTGTCATGCGCACGGCAAAGTTCCTTCGCACTGTGTTGTCACAGAATTTAACGATTTAGATGCCATCAAAACAGCGGCCACCAAAGCCTCGCGTGAACTTGGGTTCACCAGGATGTGGAGCATTCACCCAAGCCAAATTAGACCTGTGCTTGAGGCCTTGGCGCCAACCGCCCTTGAAATTGAACAAGCGGCAAGTCTCATTGAAGCTGCAGAACAAGCCCATTGGGCGCCTGTCAGTCATGGTGGTCAGTTGCACGATCGCGCCAGTTATCGGTTCTTCTGGCAAGTTCTAGAGCGTGCGCATCAAACTGGTCGTGCAATGCCCGACTCTGCACACAAATTTTTTGAGGAGCAGGCATGCGTGCATTGAAAGTGTTACTTGCAAACTGCTTTATTGCAATGATGGCTTTATGCGTCTCGGCGGTCCACGCGCAGTCTGCTCAAAATACTCAGGCGCAAAAAAACCAAAACGCGCAACCGAAGGTTGCCACCAAGGCCAACAAAAAAGCTGAATCGTCCAAACCAAATCCACCCAAAGCGCCAACTGAT
>JACCEC010933704.1_pt1 | contig 26719 bp, 15 predicted proteins | sample 7450121 | NCBI WGS metagenome assembly JACCEC01 (sample SAMN15323455, study PRJNA562643) | freshwater metagenome | isolation source: river surface water | place: USA:Blue River Watershed | collected 2017-08-18 | reverse complement strand
TTGGGGGTGTCACGCTTTCTGTTGCTCAACGACTTCACCGCATTGGCGTTGTCACTGACACTGTTGCCTGAATCACAAAAGCGTCAAGTAGGTGGCGGCGTGGCAGCGCCCGATGCCGCGATTGGTTTGATTGGACCAGGTACTGGACTGGGTGTATCAGGTTTATTCCCAGTGGGCTACCAAAATAAATGGATACCGATTGCCGGCGAAGGCGGCCATGTGACGCTCGCGGCCGAGACGGCGCTGGAGTTCCAGGTCATCGGGCAGCTGCAGCGCCGCTACGGCCATGTCTCAGCCGAGCGGGTGCTGTGCGGACAAGGGCTGGTGGACCTGTACCACGCCCTTCTCGCCCTGCAGGGCGACGCCGGCATCGACCTGCATGACCCGGCCGAGGTCAGCGCGCGCGCGCTGGACGGAAGCGACCCGCTGGCGGTGCAGACGCTGCAGATGTTCTGCGGCTGGCTCGGCAGCGTGGCAGGCAACCTGGCGCTCACCCTGGGCGCGCGCGGCGGCGTGTATATCGGCGGCGGCATCGTGCCGCGCCTGGGAGAATGGTTCGCGCGCTCTCCGTTCCGCGAGCGCTTCGAGGCCAAGGGGCGCTTTCGCGACTACCTCGCGCCCATCCCCTGCTGGGTCATCGACGCCCAGGCCAACCCGGCGCTGCTCGGGCTCGCGCGGGTCCTCGGCTGAACTCGGCACCACGCGCGGAAGGTCCGTCACCGGTCGCCCGTCGCGCGCAGAGGCGGTAACAGACGGACAAGCATTCCCTCGGCCCATCCACAGCCGCGCCCTTCCCTGCGTGCTAAGGTGCCCGGCCGGAGACTAGGCCCGCGAGCGAGGCACGGTGCGGCCGCCTGTGCCGCGACGCCTCCGGCTGGAACCATGCAAGCACCCCCGGCGCTCGAGAACGAAGCCCAGCGACTGCGTCGGCTGCGGCAGCTGGCCGTGCTCGACACCGAGGCCGAGGCGGTGCTGGATGCGTTCACCGAACTGGCCGCGTCCATCACCGGGATGCCGATCGCGCTGATCACCCTGGTCGACCACGACCGGCAGTGGTTCAAGTCGGCGGTGGGCATGCCCCAGGGCGGGCAGACGCCGCGCTCGCTGTCCTTCTGCGGGCATGCCATCGGCGGCGACAAGATCTTCGAGGTCGAGGACGCCCGGCAAGACCCGCGCTTTTCCGACAACCCCTATGTGCTGCACGCGCCCCATGTCGCGCACTACGCCGGCGCGCCTCTGGTCATGCCGGGGGGCGAGCGCATCGGCACGCTCTGCGTGGTCGGCGACCAGCCGGGCAAGCTGGCAGAGCGGACACGCCAGCAGCTGGTGACCCTGGCCCAGAGTGTGGTGCGGGTCCTGCTCATGCGCGAGAACGAGCGCAGCCTGGAAACCCGGCTGGAGACCGAGCGCGCCCTGCGGCTCTCGGAAGTCCGCTGGCAGGTCATGACCGACCTGCTGCCACAGATCGTCTGGTCGGCCGGGCCCGCGGGGGAACAGGCCGCCTTCAACCAGCGCTGGACCGAGTTCACCGGCGTGCCCGCCCTCCTCGCCGACGCCGGGACCTGGCTGACGCGGATCCATCCAGAGGATCAGGCGGAGGCCCGCGCGGCGTGGCAGCAGAGCCTGGAGCGCGGCGACGCCTTCGAGCGCGAGTTCCGGCTCCAGCACAAATCGGGCAGCTACCACTGGGTGCTGGCCCGGGCCCTGACGGTGCGCGGCGACGACGGGGCGGTGGTGCGCTGGATCGCGACCTTCACCGACATCCAGGAGCAGAAACAGGCCCAGCGGGACCTGCAGGAGGCCAACCGGCAGAAGGACGAGTTCCTGGCCATGCTGGCGCATGAACTGCGCAACCCGCTCGCCCCCATCAGCACCGCGGCCCAGCTGCTGCGCATGGCGGCCGAAGACCCGCGCCGGATCCTGCAGACCAGCGAGCTGATCACCCGACAGGTGGGGCACATGACCGAGCTGGTGGACGACCTGCTCGACGTCTCGCGGGTCACGCGCGGGCTGGTGCGCATCGACCGGGAGCGGGTGGACCTGCGCCAGGTGGTGCATGACGCACTGGAACAGACGCGGCCGCAGATCGACGCGCGCCAACACCGGCTGGACCTGCCCGACATCTCCCGGCCGCTGTGGGTCATGGGCGACCCGGTGCGGCTGGTGCAGGTGCTGGCCAACCTCCTGGGCAACGCCGCCAAGTACACCGCCGACGGCGGGCATATCCGGGTGGGCATGGAGGAGCGCGGAGACCAGGCTGTGCTGTGCGTCACGGACGACGGCAGCGGCATCGACGCGGGCCTGCTGCCCCATGTCTTCGACCTGTTCACCCAGGCCAAGCGGACGCCGGACCGGGCCCAGGGCGGGCTCGGGGTGGGCCTGGCGCTGGTGCGCAGCCTGGTCGAGCTGCACGGAGGCAAGGTCGAGGCCAGGAGCGAGGGCGCGGGCAAGGGCAGCACCTTCACCGTCTTCCTGCCGCGGCTTTCGGCCGGAACGGAGGCGCCGAACGCCGAGCCACCGCCGATGCGAATGATGCAGGCGGACAGGCCGGTTCCTTCGGACGCCGTCGCCGCCCCCGGGGCGCCGTCGCTCTGCGCGCAGGAGGCCCCGCCGCCTGCGCCCGCGGGCCTCGCGGTGATGGTGGTGGACGACAACGCCGACGCCGCCGAGCTCATGGGCATCTGGCTGGAGTCGCAGGGCCACGAGGTGCGGGTCTGCCTGGACCCCTTCGAGGCCCTGGAAGCCGCCCAGGAGCGGCCGGCCCGGGTCTACGTGCTGGACATCGGGCTGCCCGGCATGGACGGCAACGACCTCGCCCGCCGGCTGCGCGAGGACCCGCGCAACCGCGACGCGACGCTCATCGCCCTCACCGGCTACGGCCAGGCCCAGGACATCCTGCAGTCCCGCAAGGCGGGCTTCGACCAGCACTTCGTCAAGCCGGCCGACCCGGAGCGCCTGGCGGCGGTGATCGAGACGCTGAGGAGCGGGGACGCGGTACGCCCGGCGCATGGGCAGACCGCGGCAGAGCGCGCTCAGAAGTTGTAGACGGTGCTCAATTGCTCGGCGAGCATCCCCCGCTGGTAGGCCCAGTGGGTGCGGAAGTTGTTGGCGATGTCGGCGGCCACCGTGTCCAGCTCGGTCGCCCGCGCAGTGCCAGCCGTCGCGGTGAGGCCGGTCTCGAGGCCACTCATCAGGAGGAAGTTGACCAGGGTCACCGTCTCGCCCGGAGGGATCGTGAAGGCATAACTGATTTGAATGGTCTCGTAGCCATCCTGGTTGCCGAAAGTGGCCGTCTGGTAGACGACCGTCGCGTTCTTTCCGAACACGAGGGCCACATCGGGGTCCTGTCCGGAGGGGGAGAACGAGGACCCGGAAGGGGTGGGCGAGTAATCCCAGGAGGTGATCGCGCGCCCATTCGCATCGGGTGTGTCATAGATGACCCCGGTCCCATCGGAACCCAGGTCCGTCTGGTACTCGACCCGGACGCTCAAGGACTCCGTCGTGACGTTCTCGAAGGTGTCCGTGATCCGGCCCCAGAGCGCATCGGGCTGGGTGAAGAACATGCGACGGATCATCACGCCATCGATCGGACGCCCGCTGGACTGGATGTTCTGGGACACCTTCACATCGGGGACGGTCCAGCTGCCTGCGTTGGCGAATTGACCATTCGCCACGAATTCCCGGTTCGTGCCGTCCTTGATGGAGACGGATGTCAGGACGACCGGCCGGGGGCACGCATGGACATACTCGAAAGAAAGCGTGCCGGTCTTCTCCGCCTGGCTGCTGAGGTCCGCGACCCCGGGGGTTCCGGTCATTCCGCCCGGTCCGTACTGGAACAAGGTCACCGGCGCTCCCCCGTCGTCCGGACGGAAGAGCACTGAAAAAGCGAAGGGCTCGCCGGCAAAGCCTGCCTCGGAAAAGTAGAGCGACGGGTTGCTCCAGTTGATGAACGCCTGGGTCCAGTTCAAGGTGATCGGCGTCGTGGCGCCCCGCAGATCGATGGCCTGCTCGAGACGGCTTCCCTTGATCGGATGCAGGATGGCATAGCCGGGCACGAAGGTAACGATCTTCAAGCCATCCGCCACGCCCAAGGCCGGGCCGAAAGCGGTGATGTCGGAATACGCCTGCGCCGTGGCCACCGAGCCGCCCCAACGCTGGGCCATGCCAGTGCCGACCTGGACCCAGAGGTTCATCGCGCCGTCCCACTGGTCCTTCCCGCCGTCGTTCACTGAAAAATCTTCCACCAAGTCCCAAGCGTTGGCCTGGCCGGGGGTCCTCTCGCTTTCATCCTGGGCCGAGCGCGTCTGCATGAACCAGGAGGCGGCGGGCAGTGTGGTGGCACTGGCCAGCTCAGGGCCCGACAGGGGCGTGAGCGGGACCAGCACCGACTCGGTCGAGCCGCCACCGCCATCCCCTCCGCCACACCCGGTCAGACCGAGTGCGGCCCAGCTCAATGCACCCAAGGCAAAGTCCCGACGCTGCATGGCCCACCCCCTCGACTCGATTGATGAGGTTCGGGATGCTAGGTTCAAGCCAGTTTTTTGTCACCTTTTGTATTCTTTTTATGCTTGGAGAGCGCTTTCGGGCGCCATCGATCGGTTCCGGGCGTCCCCGCTCCCGGGCTTCAGAGGGCGAGGATTTCCAACGTCTGCGCCATGACCGGACGCACCAGGATCTTGTAGCCGTCGGCATCGAAGCCGGCCGCGACGGCGCTGAGCTTGCGGGCCGCTGCTGGCGTGGCCGCGCTTCCCAGGTAGCACCAGTTGCGCACCACGTGGATCTGGGTGAGGTCCCCATCGCGCTCCACCAGGCCGATCGCGCCCGCATAGGGCCAGCACTGCACCTGCAGCGCGAGCAGCCCGGTGAAGAGCCGCGACTGGTGGGCCGACAGCGGCTCGTCGCCCCGGCACACCCCTGCGCACTGGCTGATGGCCGCGCGAAAGCAGCCCTTGCCGGGCGGCAGCTTCTCCAGGCCGAGGGCGCCGTAGCACAGGCGCTGCTGGTCGGCCAGGTCACGCAGGGTCTCCAGCGCCTCATGGCGGCTGGGAAAGAGGCCGTACAGCGCCGGGGCGGTGGCGAAATCCAGTTCCCTGGAATAGACCACCTCGGGCATGTCGCCCACCAGCTGCAGGCTGCACAGCTGCCGGTTGCGCCGCAGCTTCTGGTTGAACAGGGGATGCTGCTGCTTGATCATCTGCGCCTCCAGCAGCAGCGCACCGATCTCGCCTGCAGTGCGGATGTGGCTGATGCGCCGCGTCTGCCGCAGCATGCGCGCCTCTTCCGGGTTGCGCAGGTGGGCAAGCAGGCGGGTGCGCAGGTTGACGCTCTTGCCGATGTAGAGCGGCAGGTCGCCCTCCTCCCCATGAAAGACATACACGCCCGGGCCCTGGGGCGCGTCCTCGATCGCGTCCCGCAGATGCTGCGGGTAGTCGTGGACGCGGCTGTCCTCGAAGTCGTCGCGTCGGCGTCGGGGAAGCTGCATGGGAATGGGAAAAAGCCGAGGCCCGAAGGGCGAGTGGCCTGCCCGGAGGGAATCGAACCCCCGACCATTCGCTTAGAAGGCGAATGCTCTATCCAACTGAGCTACGGGCAGCCATCGGAAACAGGGCGATTCTCTCATCACGGCCCGGCCTGGCGAATCGTGCTTCGCGCCGAGAACCGGTTGCAGCCGCACGAGGAACCGTTTCTCGCAGCCGGCGTCCCCCGCCTGCTGCGCCACCCCGCTCAGAACGCCGCTTCGCGCACCAGCACGGCCGCGGCCTGCCGCAGGTAGCGCCAGCCGGGCGACTCCCAGTCGGCGTGCAGGGTGAGCCGTCCGCGCCAGGCGTGGCCACGCCAGTCGGCCGGGACGGCCTCGGGCTCCAGCGTCACCCGGTAGACCGCCCGCTCGGGCACCAGGCGACCTGCCAAGGTGCGCGTGAGCAGGTGGCCGCCAGCCTGCACCGCGAGCTCGGGGCGCGGCAGCGCCCGGGTCGCGTCGCGGTCCACCGCAAGCACGCGCAGCGCCAGCGCCCTCCCCGGCTGGTTCTCCAGCAGGAACTGGGCGGCGGTGCCGGGCCGGATGCGGGCCACCGCCTCCTCGTCCAGCCAGGTCTCGACCAGCCAGCGGCCGTCCTCGCGCGCCAGCAGGGCCAGCGGCTCCTTGCGGCCGACCCACTGGCCCGGGCGCAGGTCCGGGTCGAGGTCGTAGATCCGGCCGGCGAAGGGTGCGCGCGGCGCGTACAGGGTCAGCTCGGCGTCGACACTGGCGAGTTCGGCCTGCGCCACCACCAGCCCCTGCTGGCGCACCAGCAGCTGCGCGCGGCTGGCCTCGTCGAGTGCCGAGGCGCTGGCCTGCCAGCGCTGCTGGTCGATGCGGGCCAGCACCGCCGAGCGGCGGCTGGCGAGGTCGGGCACCTGCAGCTGCACCAGCACTGCGCCCGCCTCCACCGCCTGGCCCTCGGCCACCGGCAGGGCCTCGACCCGTGCGCCCGCCGGCGCATGGACCGGCCAGACGTCGGCCGGCCGCAGCAGGCCGGTGGCGACGATGCGGTCGGGCCAGGGCGCGAAGAACAGCAGCACCAGGCCTGCCGCCAGCAGGGCCGAGCGCAGGCTGCGGCGCTGCGCGCGAATCTGCGGCCAGCGCTGGCGCCAGGCCTGCCACTCGCTGCGCAGAGGCAGCAGGATGAACCAGAGGATTTCCACCCCGAAAAGCAGAACCCCCAGAGCCTTGAAAAAGAAGTGATAGACCAGCAGCGCGATGCCCAGGAACAGCACCAGCCGGTAGACCCAGGTCGCCCAGGCGAAGAGCACCAGCAGCCGATGCTGCGTGCGCGGGAAGACTTCCGGTGGCGCCTCGCCCAGGCCGAACAGCCACTCGCGCAGGCGCCAGCGGGCCAGGGCAAAGCTGCGGGCATGGAGGTTGGGCAGGTCCAGCGCGTCCGACAGGATGAAGTAGCCGTCGAAGCGCATGAAGGGGCTGGCATTCACCGCCAGCGTCGCGACCCAGCTGGTGGTGGCCAGCACGAAGGCCGCCGAGCGCAGGCCGCCCTCGGGCAGCAGCGCCCAGGCCAGGGTGGCCCAGGCCGCCACCGCCAGCTCGGTGACGATGCCGGCGCAGGCCACCGCCAGGCGCTGGCGCCGTCGGGTCAGGCGCCAGGTCTCGTTCGTATCCGTATAGGCCACCGGCCACATGACCAGGAAGGCCAGGCCCATGGTGGGCACGCGGCAGCCGAAGTGCCGGGCGGTGAAGGCATGGCCCAGCTCGTGGACGAACTTCACCGCCACCACCGCCAGGCCATAGGCGGCCAGGCCCTCCCAGTTGAAGGTGTCGACCAGGCTGGCGGTGAACACGTCCCACTGCCGCGCCACCTGGTAGAGGCCCAGGGCCAGCGCGCCCAGGGTGAGCGAGAGGAAGCCGCGGCTGCCGAAAAGCCGCGCCACCGGCAGCCAGCGCTGGAGCCAGGCGTCGGGCTTCCACAGCGGCACGCGGAAGAAGAGGTAATGGTGCAGCAGCCATTGCCACCAGCCGCCCGACTGCTGGCGCACCCGGCGGCTCATCTCGGCCGCTGCCTTGGCGCCCTGCGGACGCAGCAGCTGGTGCGCGGCCAGGAACTCGACCACCGCCACCACGTCGGCTGCCGTGAGCTGCAGGGTAGTCTCGGCGCTGACCGCGCGGGCAATCGCCGCCGGGTCGTCCAGGGACCAGCGGGTCAGGACCTCATGGGCTGGCCAGTCGATCTTGAAGAACTGGTGGCGTGCCGGGTCGTGCACCACCCAGGTGGGCTGGCCGTCGGGCAGGGGCGCGCCCGGCAGCAGGTCCAGCTCTTCTCGCAGCGGTGGCAAGGGCATGGCTCAGGCCTCGCGGAAGCAGTGGGGCTGATCCCCTCGCCACGTCATGCGCAGAATGGCGGGCATGGGTCGGCTCACAGGCCCGCCAGCCCGCGCAGGGCCGCGAGCGGCCGGCGCAGCATCCAGTAGGCCAGGGGCACCCAGTCGCCCTGGAGCTTGGCCGTGCCCTTGAGGCCCACGCGGTGCGTCGTCTCGCCCTCGAGGGTGGCACGCACCCGGTAGGCGTACTGGCCGTCGGGCCGCACCTGGGCGTCGTGCGCCATGTAGCGCAGGCGCGCCGGCACCGGCGAGAGCGGACTGGCCTGCAGGTAAAGCGTGACCGGCGCGCCCGGCGCAAGGCTGATCGCGTCGGCCAGGGGCAGCCAGGCCTCGACCTCGCGGTCGGAGGGCGCGGCGATGCGCAGGATGCGCTCGCCCACGGTGACCGGCTTGCCGATCCACTCCGAGGGGTCGTCCATCAACACGACACCGTCCTCGGGCGCCAGCACCCGCGAGCGCTTCATCTGCTCGGAGGCCAGGGCCACCTCGGCCCGGCGCTCCTCGATCTTGCCGGTGAGCGGCGCCAGCTGGGACTTGGCCCGTGCGTCGGACAGCGCCAGCTGCGCGCTCTGGCGGTAGTCGACCTCGGCCGCCGACAGCGCCTGGTGTGCCACCTCCAGCCGGGTCCGCATGACCGCCTCGTCGAAGCCGAACAGCGGCTCGCCCTTGCGCACCGGCTGGTTGGGCAGGACATGGAACTGCTCGATCACCCCGTCCAGCGGCGCCCGCACCACCGCAGGCCGGGCCGGCACCAGCTCGGCCGGGGCCAGCACCGACAGGCGGACCGGGAACAGCAGCAGCGCCGCCAGGCCCAGCGCCAGCCGCCAGCGGGTCTGCCGCCACCAGGCCCGCTGCGGGTCGGGCGAAACGATGGACCGCAGCCGCGCGCGCCAGCTGCGCAGGCCCGAGAGGGCGGCGCGGTGGCGGCCGTGGAAGGCCTCGGCCCAGGCTGCCGTCCAGGCCGCCAGGGCCTGGACCTCGGGCGCGGACCAGGCCGGCTCCCGCAGGAAGACCGCGCCACCGGCGGCGGCCTTTTCGGCACCCGTACCGGCCCCTGCCCCGGCGACCGGCAGCCAAAGACCCTGTGCCGGCCACCACTGCGCCCACTCCGACGCGAGCGCCTCGGGCAGGTCGGCCGCGGTGAAGACACCCGCGCCCGCCCCGGCGGCATGCAGGTGGGCAGCCACCCGGTCCAGCCAGTGCACGTAGGGCGCGTTGGCCTCGACCTGCACCACGCCGGAGAGGCTGTAGACGCCCTCCTCCGCCAGCCACAGCGCCGCCTGGCGGTAAGACGCCAGGGCCACGCTGTCATTGAGCAGCAGGAAGGCCAGCGCCCGGCCGTCCTCGGCCTGCGGCAGGCGGGCCAGGAGCGACCAGGTCGCCGCCAGCATGCCGGCGGGGTTCGGGTCGGACGTCATGTCTCGCCCCCGGTGAATCAGCCGGCACGGGCCGCGCGGACCTCACGCGCAGCCCGCTCGGCGGTCTGCGCCGTCGTCAGTGCACGCGGAGCGGCCAGCGGGGCGCTGCGCAGGGCTGCGGGTGCGTCCTTCGAATGGACAGCCTCGGCGTCGCGACCGGTGGCTTGCGCAGCATCGCGCAGCAGCGGCTCACCGTCCGCCTGCCGCACCACGATCACCGGTTTGCGGGCGGCCAGGCGCAGCTTCTCGGTGAAGCTCTCGCGGCTTTGCGGGCCGATGGCCGGGCCTTGCTGGTTCTGCTGCTCGCCCACGAACATCCGGAAGATGACCGTGGCCTCGCGGCCGTCGTCGTCGCGCGCGATCACCTTCACGTCCAGGCGGCCCTGGAAGCCTGTGGGCGGCGCCACATCGAAGGTGCCGTTGGCCGGGTCGAAGCGCACCCAGGCGGGCAGCGGGCTGTCGTCGGCGTTCTTGGCGTCCAGACGGATGACGGCGTCTTCCTTGGTGTGGATGAAGGCGTCGTAGGGCAGCGAGACCTTGGTGCCGGCGCCCTGCTCCACGAACTGGTCGGTGATGCCGCGGTAGACGGTCAGGCCGGCCTGGGCCGAGCTGTTGACGACCACCCGGAAGCCGGCGCCGCTGGTGAGCGACTCGCCCTGCGGGACCACGAAGTCCGGCGAGGCCGGCGCGCGGGCGGCCGGGGCCAGCGCCGAGCTGAACGAGGGCGCGGGCCGTGCAGGCGCGGGCTCCGATGCCGGGGCTGGCGCAGCAGGCGGCGCCACCGGGGGTGCCGGGGGCTCGGCCTTGGGCGGCGCCGCCTTGGAACGGTCGTCGTCCAGGGTCACCCCCGCGGGCACGGTGGAGGTGCCGGTGGTGTTGTCGGCGGCGTAGTAGTTGCCGGTGCCGTCGTCCACGATGGTGGCCGTGCCACCGGTGCTGGCCCGGTTGGAGGCGGTGGTGGCCACCAGCTTGAAGGTCTCCGGTCCGTCCAGGGCCTTTTCCTGCTCGGCGCCGATTGCCACCCGCACCAGCAGTCGGCCGCCGGCGGGGATCTGGGGCAGCGAGCTGCCGCTGTAGTTGGTCCACTGACCGCCGACGTAGACCTGCAGCGTGGGCAACTGGCCCTGGCTGCGCAGGTCGGCCCGGCTGCCCGCGCCGCCGCTGGCGTTGGACAGGGACAGGGAAGCCGTCTGCCCGACAGCGCCGCTGACCTCGAACACCGTGTAGGGCGAGCCCTCGTTGACGGTGACGTTGTTGATCGCGAGCGCGGGATCGTCGTCGTCGAGCGTCACGCCCGCCGGCACGCTGGAGGTGCCGCTGGTGTTGCCGGACGCGAAGTAGCTGCCGGTGCCGTCGTCCACGATGGTGGCGGTGCCGCCCAGGCTGGCGATGTTGCTGGCGTTCGTCGCCACCAGCTTGAAAGTCTCGGGGCCGTCAACACCGGGGTCCTGCTCGGCGGCGATGGAAACGCGCACGTACAGGGGGCCGCTGCCCGGGATGACGGGGAGGTTGTTGGGGTCGTAGTCGACCCAGCTGCCGTTCACCAGCACCTGGATCGTGGGCAGGCTGCCGCCGCTGCGCAGGTCGGCACGGCCGCTCACGCCGCCGCTGGCGTTGGCCAGGGACAGGGCCGCGGTGTCGCCCGCGGTGCCGGTCACTTCGAACACCGCATAGGGCGAGCCCTCGTTCACCGTCGGGTTGTTCACGGTGAGGATGCGGTCGTCCTCCAGGCCGGAGCTGGAGGTGGTGGGCGAGCCACTGGTGAAGGTGCCGTCGTACTTCACGCCGGTGCCGTCGTCCTTGATGGTGGCGGTGCCCGAGGCCCAGCTGGTCTGACCGGAGAGCTGCGCCTCCAGCTTGAAGGTCTCGCTGCCTTCATAGGGCGCGTCCTGTTCGGCGGTGATGCTCACGCGCACGAAGATCTTGCCGTTGGCGTCGAAGGTGGGCAGGTTGTTGGGGTTGTAGTTGACCCAGGCGCGGCCGTCCCAGACCTGGAGCGTCTGGGTCTCGTCGATGTTGGCCTTGCCGGTGCCGGTTTCCTCCACCAGGCGCAGGGACGCGGTCTGCCCGGAGTTGCCGGTGACGGTGAAGACCACGTAGTCCGAGGCTTCGTTCACCGTGGGCGCGTTGACCGAGACGGTGCGGTCGTCGTCCAGGCTGGCGGTGCTGGTGGCGGGCGAGCCGCCGCTGAAGCTGCCGTCGTACTTCACGCCGGTGCCGTCGTCGTAGATATTGCCGGTGCCGTACTTCGTGTCGCCGGCCGCCTTGCGGGTGACGCCGAGGAAGAAGTTGTGCTGGCCCTCGTACACCGTGTCCGGGTTGATGGCCGTGCGCACATAGGTCGTGGCCGCCGCCAGGGTGTAGGCGTTGCCGGCGGTGTAGGACACCCAGCCCCCGGCGTTGCTGTTGGCGCTCGGGTCCCAGATCTCCAGGTCGGGGCCGAAGTCCTCGGTCCCGTCGGTGAGGACGGTGCCGTTGCCGTCTTCCTTGCTGGCACTGCCGTCATGCAGCGTGAAGCCCACCTTCTGGCCGATCGTGCCGGTCACGGTGAACACGGCCCAGGGCGAACCCTCGTTGATGGAGAGGTTGTTCACCGAAACGGGCGTGTCGTTGTCCAGGTAGGCCGGGTAACCGCCGCTGCCCGAGGAGCTGGGCGTGCTCGGCTCTGTGTTGGACGCCAGGTAGACGTCGCCTGTGCCGTCATCGACGATCTTCGAAGTGCCTGCGGCACTGCCGCCCGCGGCGTTGTAGGCGGTGAGCTGGAGGGTTTCGTAATTCGCGCTGGTCGACTCGAAGGTGCTGTCCTGGAGCACCCGCGTCCGCACCAGCAGCAGCCCGTTGGTGTTGGCGCCGCCGGAAAGCGTCGAGGGAATCGTCACGAAGCCGCCGTTGTAGTCCTGCCAGATGGTGCCGTCGAAGTACTGCAGATTGGGCAGGAAGTCGGTACCCATCGTGGCGTTGCCGCCGGCGTTGGCGGTTTCGCCCAGCACCAGGCGCACCCGCTGGCCGACCTCCCCGTCCACGTTGAAGCGCACATACGGAGAGGCCTCGTTGACCGTGGTGCCCGTCACCGCGAGCGCACGACTGTCGGCACCCACGGTGATCGGCACGTAGTCGGTGTCCTTGGCGCCGGCGGTGTCCGTCGTCACGATCTTGAGGGCGTCGGCGCCCGCATAGCCCGCGGTGGGGCTGTACTGCAGCGTCCCGAGAATCGTGTCCAGCTGAGCCTTGGTGCCGGTCAGCGTGACCGTGCCGGTGCCGGTACCGCTGATCGTGCCCTGCCCGGAGGCTACGGTGGCGGACAGCGTCCCGTTGCTCACCGAGAGGACGACCGAGCTGATGTCGGAGGGGCCATCGACGTCGTCGACCGACAGGCCGGTGATCGACAGGGTGCCGTTCTCCGACACCGTCTGGTCGCCGGGCACGGTGTTCACCGGCGCATCGTTGACCGGGGTCACGTTGACGGTGAGGGTGTAGGCGCTGGCGCTCCAGTCGGTGCCGTCGGACACCTTGAAGCCCACCGTGGTGTAGGCGTTGCCGTTCTCGTTGGCGTCGGGGTTGAAGCGCAGCTTGCCGGCGGCCAGGTCGGCGGCGGTGAATTCGTCGTTCAGGGCCACGTCGACCCAGGCGCTGCCGTTCCACTTCTGCAGCGCGCCGTCGGTCTCCAGCGTGGTGATCTTCACCGCCGCGAGGCTGGACCCCTCGGTGTCGGAGAAGGCGCCAAAGTCCGTCGCGCGCAGGACGATGGCGGTGTCCTCCGGCGTGGTGACGGCGTCGTGGGTACTGGTGGGCGCGTCGTTGACCGCGGTGATCGACAGCGCAAGCTGTCCCGAGCCGGTCGCGGCGGGCGTCGCCCCGTCTGTGGCGTTGTAGAGGGCCGTCGGCACCGGACCGGTGTAGTCGGTGGCGGGGGTGAACACATAGCCGCCGTCGCTGTTGATCTGCAGGTCGCCGACGCCGGCAATGGAGATCGTCTGGCCCGCATTCGCCGTGGTGCCGCCCCAGGTGAAGCTGGTGACGGTGGTCACAGTGGTGTCGCCGGTGAGGAGCGCATTGGCATCCGTGGCCAGCACGGTGAGGGTCGTGTCCTCGTTGGTGGTCGCCGCTTCGTCGTCGGTAGTGACGCCGGTCGAGCCGTCGGCCCGAATGTAAAGAATGCCGTCGTCGGTAGCATTGAGCGAATCCTTGACCCGGTAGCTGAATTGCTCGACGAAGCTCTCGCCGGAATTGAGCGTGTTGCGGGTCAGCTTGTAGGTGTAGCTGCCATCGCTGTCCAGGGTCAGGGTGCCGTACTTGCCGGTGAGGGTCGTGCCGCTGCTGGCGCTGAAGGCCAGCGTGGCGTTCTGCCAGGTGACACTGCTGTTCAGGGTGATCTGGGTGATAGCCCCGTTGGCGTCGTAGTTCAGTGCCGAAACCGTTCGGGTGTCGGACCCGACGACCACTGTCATGCCCTGGCTGATGGCGCCCGTGATGCCCGAGACACTGACCGTGGTGCTGGCAGCCACGCTGCTACCCGAGTAAGTGGCGGTCTTGTAGTTCCCCGATCCGCTGTAGGTCGAGGTGCTGTAAAAGCCCAGCGTGTCACCGTTGGCAAAGACCATGTTCTGGTCGTTGACCCGCAGCGCGTTGCTGTTGTCCAGGGTGATCTGGCCGTTGTTGCTGGTCGACACCCGCACAGCCACGCCGCCCACTGTCAGCAGGGTTGGAGACGCGCCGTTGATGTAGACATAGTCCAGGGTGTTGATCGAGGACAGGCCGCTGCCGGTCAGGGTGACGGTGGTGGTGCCCGCAGAGCTGCCAGTGGCCTCGGCGTAGGAGCCGCTGATCGTGAGCGCGGACGTCAGGTGATCCACATCCGAGTCATTGGGCGTGATCACGTTCCCGCTGGTGGTCCCGTAAATCGTCTGCCCACCGGAGCTGAATCCGGTGGTCTCCTGCACCGAATCGCGGTCATCCACCGCCACCGGCGCGTCGTTCGAGCCGTTGATCACCACCTTGAGCGTGCTGGTCGAGGTCGCCCCAGTGCTGTCTCGCATCGTGTAGGTGAAGGTCTCAGTCAGGGGCGTGCTCGAAGGCAAAAGCGCCTGCACCTGGGCGTTGGCGTTGTTCACCTCGTAGATGTAGCTGCCGTCGCCACCAATCTTGAGCGTGCCATACAGGCCGGTCACCGAGGCCGGGCTGCTGGTGGAGGTCGTGGCCTGGGTCACCGACACCTGGGTCGTGAGCGCCGCGCTGGTGGCTTGGGTCACCCAGTGGCTGGTGCCGGCGGTGAGGGTGCCATCCGGGTCGGTGTCGTTAGTGAGCACGTTGCCGGTCTGATTGCTACCGGTCACCGTGGCGCCCTGCTCCACCGCATAAGAGGCTCCGTCGGCGTTGTCCGCATTGGCCACCGGCGCCGTATTGACCGCCGTCACCGACACCACCAGGTTGTACGAGGACACGCTGTAGCTGCCGCTGCTGTCCTTGACCTTGAAACCGATGGTCGCGTAGTTGGCGCCGCTCTCGTTCGTGTCCGGCACGAAGCGCAGCTTGCCGGCCAGGACGTCGGCGACGGTGAATTCGGAATTCGTGGTCAGGTCGACCGACGCCCAGACCGAGCCGGTCCAGTACTGCAGCGTGCCCTCGGTGGGCAGCGACGTGATCTTGATCGCCGCCAGGCTGTCGCCGTCGAGGTCGCTGAAGCTGCCGAAGTCGGAGAGGCCCAGGACCAGGGGCGTGTTCTCGCTCGTGCTGGCGGTGTCGCCGGTGGCCGTGGGCGGGTCGGCGGCCGGGGTCACCGTGATCGACAGCACCGCTGTGGCGGTGGCGTTGCTGGACTGGCTGTCCGAGACGGTGTAGGTGATCGGCGGGACGGTGCCGGTGAAGTTGCTCGCCGGGGTGAATTGGTAGCTGCCGTCCGCGTTCAGGCGGAAGGTGCCGCTGGTAAGCGTAATGTCGGTGCCGAGCGAGGCGCTGCTGTAGGTCGTGCCGTTGATCACGAACTGCGTCACCGACAGGGTGTTGCTGTTCGGGTCGCTGTCGTTGGTCAGCACGTTGCCGGTGGCCAGGCCGCTGTCCTCGGCGATCGTCTTGCTGTCGTTGACCGGCGTCGGCGCCGAGTTGGACGGCATCACGCTGTTCAGGGCCGTGTCGACCCGGTCCGAGGAGCTGCCGACGAACTTGTAGGTGCCGCCGGTCTCGAAGCCGATGGAGCTGAACCAGTCCTGGTCCACCACCAGGATGAAGCCGCTGTTGTCGGTGGCGGTGCCGTCGCGGTCCTGGTTGCCGTCGGTCTGGGCGGCCGACACCGTGGAAAAGCCGGCGTCCTTCCAGAAGTAGAAACCGCGGACGATGCCCTGGTCCTTGATCGGGCGGCTGATCCAGCCGTAGTAGTGGGTGCCGCCGATCACCAGGTCGACCGAGACGTCGTTGCCCGAGAAGCTCTGGCCGTTGGTGCCGTCGGAGATGGATGCCACGCCCAGCAGGGTCGGGTCGAAGTGGTGACGGTTCTGCTCCTTGTCTGCCAGGAACACGTTGCCGTTCACGCTGCTGGTGTAGACGGCATAGGCGTTCTTGAAATTCAGCGCGGCGAATTCGACCGCAACCTCCTGCCCGTCGATGGTGAGGACCTGGTGGTCGTCCTGGGCCTTGAGCATGGCGCGGTAGCTGTCGCTCACCGCTGCCGTGGCGAACACATGGGTCCCGAACAGCTCGCCTTCGTCACCGGTGGAATCGGCCTGCGGATTGAGCTTCGCGTCGATCGCGTGGCCCATTTCTTCCACCAGCACGCGGGCCACGTCTTCGGTGGCGGCGCCGCCGGCCAGCCAGTCGGCGTTGAGGTAGATCACCGGCTGGCCGTCCGGCCCCTGGGCGGCAAAGGCGCCCCAGGCGCCATGCAGCGTGGCGCTGTCGACGGTGCGCACCTGCAGGGCGGCCATCTGGCTGCCCAGGGTCTCGCGCAGGGACTGCGCCGCGTCCATCCACGCCGGGGCGCGCTGGCCGCCGCCGTCGAAGATGTCGGCCAGCTGCGCGTCACTGGCCGAGGCCAGGTACTGCCCCACCCGGTCCACCGCCAGCGCGGTGGCGTCGGCGATCTGGCCGGCGCCGGCGCCGTCGAACATGAAGCGCGGCTCCAGGGCCATCAGGCCGGAGGCGCGGCGACGCAGGCGCGGGGCGGCGTCACCCTCGGGCTTCTGTGCGGTCAGGTCGAGGACGTTCTGGGCTTTGGAGTTCATGCGCATGACGGCAAGGAAGATCGGGCGGGCGGGACGCGGAACGCGGGGCTGGCCTCGGGAGAAACGTTCAGGGCGTGCGGGACGCGGCGGGCGGGCGGGCGATGACGCGGCCGCTCATGCCGGCGATCAGCTCGGGAAAGCGGCCGTTGATGGTGGCGCCCACCTTGACCGACTGGCTCACCGGGTCGACGCGGGCGCCCACCCGGGCGAAGCGCGCCGGGTAGGTGCGGCGGGTCTCGTCGATCTGCACCTCGAAGGCGACGCCGGGCTTGACCCAGGCGAGCCACGACGAGGGCACCAGGAATTCGAGTTCGAGCGAGCTGTCGTCGAAAATGTCCAGCAGGGGCTGGCCGGCCTGCACGAACTGCTGCTCACGGGCGCGCTGCTCGGCCACGCGGCCGGCAAAAGGCGCCTGCACCACGCACTTGGCCACCAGCGCCTCCTGGCCGGAGACTTCGGCGCGGGCGCGGTTGGCGGCGGATTTGGACAGGTCCAGCTCCAGCTGGCCCACCGAGTTCAGCTCGGCCAGACGGGTGTTGGACTTGAAGGTCTGCTCGGCCGCTTCCAGCTCGGCGCGGGCCTTCTCCAGCTGCGCGCGGTTGAGGCCGCAGTCGAAGGTGACCAGGGTCTGGCCGGCGCGGAAGGCACCGCCCTCGCCCACCGGGATCGTGTCGATCTTGGCGCCGATCTCGGCGGCCAGGGTGGTGTAGCGCCGGGGCATGAGCTGGGCGCGGATCTCGCTGCGCTCCATCGCCGCGCGCGGCACCGGCGCGACGGACGGCGTCGAGAGGCCCGCGGGCGGCAGCGCGCCGGCGGTCTGGGCCTGGGCGGCGCCTGTTCCCACGGCTGCCACCAGGGCAGCCACCATCAGGGGGCGCCTGGCAGCGTCGAGAAGACTCACCAGGCCCCCTTGGCGACGACCGTCGGGATCACCGGGGTCACCACCGCCTGCGGGCCCTGCATCAGGCTCTGCCAGGGCGCGGGCGCCTGACCCAGCTGATCCTTGAGCTTGGACAGGGGGGTGGACTGGGTGTCGCCCACCGCAGGCTCCAGGCCCAGGGTGGCCACCAGCCGGTACTCGGCCACCTGCACCTGGGCCAGGGCCTGGTAGCGGCGCAGCAGGCTCAGGATGGCGGCGGTCTCGGCGCTCACCAGGTCCAGCTTGCTCTGACTCTGGGCGGCCTGGCGGTTACGCATCAGCTCGGAGATCTTGCGGTCGGTGCCGTAGATGGCTTCGGCGCGGTCGAACTGGCTGCGGGCATTGATCACCTGCAGGCGGGCCAGGTGGACCTGGGTCAGCACCGCCATCTGGGTGGCGATGCGGCGCTGGTCCGCCAGGGCCACACCGGCGTCGGCCATGCGCAGCTGCGCCGGGCCGGAGAGCAGGCCCATCAGGTTGAAGGACAGCTGGGCGCCGGCCTCGTTCCAGTGGCGGTTGAGCAGGTAGCTGTCGGAGTCGTACTTGGCGCCGTAGTTGAACGACAGATTGGGGAACAGGCGCAGCAGCGCGCGGTGGGTCTCCTCGCGGGCGATGCGGCTGGCGTAGTGCTGCTCGCGCAGGTCGGCATTGCGGGCCAGCGCGGTCTCTTCCAGGTGCGTCATCGGCACGCGGACGACCTCGTCGCCGATGTTGCGCAGGTCGGTCTGGGCGATCCGGATCGGCTGGCCCAGGGGCGCGTTGATCAGCGCGGCCAGGTCAACCTGGGCCGAGGCCAGCTCCTGGTCGATGGACTCGAGCAGGCGCAGGTTCTCCAGCAGCTGGCGCTGGTAGCGCAGCGGGTCGAGCGGGTTGCGCACCCGGTCGTCGGCAGCGGTGCGGGAGTCTCCCAGGGCCTCTTCGGCGACCTTGATGGTGCGGGACACATCCTCGCGCAGCAGCTGCGCGCTGGCGGCGCGCCAGTAGGCGGTGCGCACGTCCTGCATCAGCAGGTGCATGGCGCGGCGGCGCTTCTCGCCGGCGATCAACAGGCGGTCGGCCTGCTGGCGCGCGCCGAAGTAGCCCAGGCCAAAGTCCAGCACGCTCCAGGTGAGGCCCAGGTCGGAGGTGGTGTGGTTCTTCTCGGCGGAGGTCGAGGTGCTGGCCGGATCGCTGCTGGTCGGGCTGGTGTTCGGGTAGGCGCTGCTCCAGGTGTAGCGGGTGCTGTCACGGGAGGCGTAGCCGGCCTGGGCCATCACCCGCGGCAGGGTGTCGTAGCGGCTCACGTCCAGCTGGCCCAGGGCCAGCGTCTCTTCCATCATCCGGGTGCGGCGGTCGAGGTTGTACTTGAGCGCGCGGGCCAAGGCCTCTTCCAGCGTCAAGGGGCCGTCGATCGGCTCGACACCCTTGCGCATCGCGCTGCGGTCCGCGGCATTGGCCTTGGCCAGCGCGCTGCCCTCGAGGGCGGTGGGGGACACGCTGGCGCAGCCGACGACGGCCAGGCAGGCGAGCGCGAGCGCGCACAGGCGCAGGGCGCGGGGGCGCCCGTTGAAATCTTTGGTAGTCATTCAGGTCTCCGGGACCCTGGGCTCTCTATCCCATGGGGGCCACTCGCCTGACTCTACTCACCCGTAACGGCTAAATCTAACGACCCATGACTTTTGGGTCATCGATCAGAGGCTCCTGCAGCCGCTAGACGATTTCCACTGCCTGGGTCAGCGCGTAACCCGTCCCGTGAACCGCCTTCAGCGGGAGGGACTGGTCGCTCGCTTCGGCGACCTTGCGGCGTAGCCTCAGCACCAGGGCGTCGAGGTTGCGAGGGTCGTAGGTGTCGGCGTCCTTGCCCAGTTCCTCGACGATCTGGGCGCGGGACAGCGACCGGGTCCGGCTTCGCGCGAGTCCCCGCAGCAAGGCATGCTCCTGGGCGGTAAGGCGGATCGGGGCCGAGCCCGGGACGACGAGCGACCAGTCGGCCTCACGCAATTGCCACTGCGCCGAGGGCGCGACCCGGCGGGCCAGGGCCCCGATGACGGCGGCCAACTCCTCCAGACGGATCGGCTTGGTGAGGTAATGGTCGGCGCCGCGCCGGTAGCCGCTGATGCGGTCCAGGCTGGCATCGCGGGCGGTGAAGACCACGATGCCGCACTGCGATCCGCTACGGCGCAGGTCATCCACCAGGTCCAGGCCGTCGCCGTCGGGCAGGGTCCGGTCGATCACCACCACGGGGTGGCGTTCAGCGGAAAACTGCTGGTGGAACTGGCGCAGGCTGCCCGCTTCGTCGACTTCCAGGTCGGCGCCGCGCAGGTAATCGGCGATCTCCTCGCGGAGTTCGCGTTCGTCGTCGAGGAGAAGGATGCGGATCACGGCGCAATGCTAGGGCGCGGGACCGCCCGATTCTGATGAAGTCTCACACGGCCGGGCTGAGGTAAAAACCCGGGATGCGATTGTGGCGCCTTCCCCTCCTCCTCCTGGCCGGCCTGTGGCTGGCGCTAGCGGGCGCCGTCGTGGGGGTCGCTCACGCCGAACCCGAGACGGGTCCGCCCATGGCTGCGCTGGCCTGGAAAGCCAGCTACCTGCGGGACCCGTCGGGACAGCTCCCCCTGGCCGAGGTCGCCCGCAGGCCCGAGGCCGACCTCACACCGATGAGAGACGTCCTGTCGATGGGCTTCACGCGCGACGCGGTCTGGGTCCGCATCACGATCGACCGCCCCGACGATGGACTGCAGCGGAGCTGGTGGCTGGAGCTGGACCAGACAGTCATCGAGCACGCCAGCCTTTTCGGCCCGGACGGTACGGGGGGCTGGTCGCCGGTACAGCGCCTGCAGCACCGTCAGCCCCTGTTCCCCCTGCGTATCGAGAGCACCGGTCCGCGGACCTACTGGCTGCGGCTGGCGACCCGGACCTCGTTGTCGGCCCGGCTCGTCCTGTGGCACCCCCAGTCCAAACTGCAGTCCGACGCGCGGGAGGCGTTCGTCTGGGGAGGCATGTTGGGCACCTATGCACTGGTGGCGGCCTTCTACCTTGGCTTCTGGGCATGGACCCGCGAGCGCATCCACCTCGTCTACATCGCCTATGTGCTGGCGACTGTTTCCGCCTCCTACCTCACCGCAGGGTGGCCCTCCCAGTTTGTGCCCGAGGTGAGCCGCCATTGGTGGGTGGACCTGCTGGGGGTGTCGCTGAGCCTGGGTCTGATGGTCGCCAGCCATTTCGGCATCGCCTTCCTGCGCCTGGACCTGCGCTGGCCACGCGCGACCCGTTGGGCGCTGCGGGCGGCCCTCCTTGTCGGCGCGACCGGGATTGTGGGCTCGCTGGCGGGCCTCTACGACCTGGTGGTGCCTGCCGTACAGACCGCCACCGTGGCCATGATCCTTTTCACGGCCACGATGACCCTGCGCCTGGCCCTGGAAGGCCGGCCAGACGCGCGCCTGTTCCTGCTCGCGTTCAGCTTCTACTACTTGGGCGTGGCCTGGCGCTATGCGCGCAACCTCGGCCTGATCGAGCCCAACTTCTGGAACGACAACAGCTACCAGATTGGCGGGTTCATCCACATCCTGGTCATGAGCACCGCCATCTTCAGCGGCTACAGCCGCATGCGACGCGAGAAGGAGGCGGCCGAGGCGCGGGCCAGCCAGGAGGCGCGTCTGCGCGACGAACAGCGTGACTTCACCAGCATGGTCTCGCACGAGTTCCGCACACCGCTGAGCATCATCGATGCCAGCGCCGACAACCTGTTGCAGGCGGCCGAGCTGCAGGACCGCTCGCGGCAGCGTGTGGAGAAGATCCTCAAGGCTTCGGCCCGGATGCGGTCACTGATGGAGCATTACCTGGCCAGCGAACGCCAGCTGCTGGACCAGCGGCCGCTGGAGCTGGCCCGCATGGACACGGCCGCCTTGTGTCGCAGGCTGGCGCAGGACCTGGCGGAGGCGAAAGACGGCCGGGTCAACGTGATCGGCCCCGACCACCTGACCGTCACCTGCGACGCCGGCCTGCTGGAAATTGCGCTGCACAACCTGGTCGGCAACGCCTTGCGGCACAGCCCGCCAGGCGAGGCGGTCACCCTGGAGCTGGCCAGCGACGCGGGCGGGGTGCGCTTCGAGGTGCGCGACCAGGGGCCGGGCATCCCAGCCGACGAGATCGGGCACATCTTCGAGCGCTTCTACCGTGGCCGCGGCGCCCTGGAGCAGCCCGGCGCGGGCCTGGGCCTGTACCTGGTGCGCAGCATCGCCGAGCAGCATGGCGGCCGGGTGGAAGTGCGCAACCTCGAGGGCCGGGGCTGCGCCTTCAGCCTCTGGCTGCCGGGATGAACGTACGCGGCAGCCAGGAAAAAAAGGCGGTCCCGATCCGAACGGATTCGTCCCGCACCCGGACATTTCCGACAGCACCCGGGCATCCCGACCCCAAGCAGATCAAACACTGGGCGGCGGGCGGGGAAGATTGGTCGGAGCGATAGGATTCGAACCTACGACCCTCTGGTCCCAAACCAGATGCGCTACCAGACTGCGCTACGCTCCGACGCGGCCGATTCTACCGGCCCCTCCCTGTCGGCAGGCCGCGCCGGCGCGAACCCTGCCCCCATCCACATTCCCGAGGCCGAACCCGGCCCGGCGCGAGTGCGCCGCTTCTCCCCCGGCGTCCACCCTGGCGTTCCAATGCATGGAATTCACCAATGGCGCGCGCCCTGCGCCTGCGGACAATCCCCGCGCAGAACAACCAAGAGGAGACAGCCATGCCCCAACTGCCCACCCGGCGCGACTGCCTGGGCCTTCTGGCGCTGACCGGCCTTGCCGCGGCCCTGCCTGCCCGGGCCCAGGCCCCCGCCTACACCCAGCCTCTGCGCATCGTCCTGCCCTTCGCCCCGGGCGGCCCGACCGACATGATGGCCCGGGCCATCTCCAAGAGCATGAGCCAGACCCTGGGCCAGCCGGTCGTCATCGACAACAAGCCCGGCGGTGGCGGCCTGGTGGCCTTCGGAGAGGTGCAGCGCGCGCCGGCCGACGGCTACACCCTGGCCTTCCCCTCCATCCTCGCGGTGACCAACCCCGCGCTGATGCCCAAGTACCCCTACGACATGATGCGGGACTTCACCCCGGTCACCGTGGTGGGCTTCATTCCCCACGTGCTGGCGGTGCGCGCGGACCATCCTGCCAGGAGCCTGGCCGACCTGCTGGCCGCCGCCCGCGCCAAGCCCAACAGCGTGACCTACGCCTCCTCGGGCAACGGCACCTCGGCCCACCTGGCCGGCGCGCTGCTGGCCTCGGAGGCCAAGGTCTCCATGCTCCACGTCCCCTACAAGGGCGCAGGCCCGGCCCTCAACGACCTGCTCTCGGGCCAGGTCGACTGCATGTTCCTGGACACCAACTCCGCCCTGCCCCAGATCCGCGCCGGCAAGCTGCGCGCGCTGGCGGCAGCGCCGCGCCGGCGCATCGCGCTACTGCCCGATGTGCCCACGGTGGCCGAGCAGGGATTCCCCAACTTCGACGTGCACGGCTGGTACGGCCTGCTGGCCCGCTCCGGCACGCCCGAGCCGATGGTCAACCTGCTGCACAACGCGGTGCGCATCGCCCTGGCCACGCCCGAGGTGCGGGAGCAGTTCCGCAATGCGGCGGTCGACGCCGGCGGCATGCCGCCGGCCGAATACCGCGAAATCATCCGCAACGACCTCGTCAAATGGAAGACGCTGGTCGACCGGCTGCAGATCAAACTCGACTGAAAGAAACCAGAATGCGCATCGTCATCCCGGACGACTACCAGGACGTCGTCCGCCGCCTCGACTGCTACGGAGTCCTGAAGGGACACGAGGTCACCCTCCACCATGACACGGTCAAGGGCACCGACGCCCTGGCGGCGCGCTTTGCCGACGCCGAGGCCATCGTCCTCACCCGCGAGCGCACGGTCATCGACGGCCCCCTGCTCGATCGCCTGCCCAAGCTGCGCCTCATCAGCCAGACCGGCGCGGTGGCGGCGCACCTGGACGTCAAGGCCTGCACCGAGCGCGGCATCGCGGTCGCCGCAGGCAGCGGCGCCGGCACCGCCACCGCCGAACTGACCTGGGCCCTGGTCCTGGCCAGCGCCCGGCAGATCGTCGACGAGGCCAACCGCCTCAAGGGCGGCCAGTGGCAGGGTCACATGGGCTACCAGCTCCATGGCCGGCGCCTGGGCGTGTGGAGCTACGGCCGCATCGGCAAGCAGGTGGCCCACTACGGGCGCGCCTTCGGCATGCAGGTGTGGGTCTGGGGTGGCCCGGACTCCACCGCGCAGGCCCGCGCCGACGGCTTCGAGGTCGCGCCCTCGCGCGAAGCCTTCTTCGAGCAGAGCGACGTGATCAGCCTGCAGATTCGCCTCAGCCCCTCCAGCCGCGGCATCGTCAAGCGCGAGGACCTCGCGCGCATGAAGCCCACCGCCCTCATCGTCAACACCAGCCGCGCCGAACTGATCGAGCCCGGCGCGCTGGTCGAGGCACTGAAGGCCGGCCGGCCCGGCTTCGCCGCGATCGACACCTTCGAGGAGGAGCCGATCCTCGGCGCCACGCACCCGCTGCTGGCCCTGCCGAATGCCCTGTGCACCCCGCACCTGGGCTTCGTCGAGAAGGACAACTACGAGAACTACTACGGCACGGCCTTCCGCAACATCGTGGCCTTCGCCGAGGGCAAGCCGCAGGGGCTGGTGAACGCCGAGGCCCTCGAGAAGCGTCGCTGACCGGGCGGGGTGCCGCCGGCACCCCGTGACCGCGGCTTCGGCGGCGAATACCTCAGATCCGCCCCTACAGCGCCGGCGATTGCCCGAGAACCGGCTGCTTCAGCGTCGCGTGTAGATCTGGTCGAAGCTCGCGCCGTCCGCGAAGTGGTCGGCGCTGGCCTTGGCCCAACCGCCGAAGGCCTGGTCCACCGTCACCAGGGGCAACTTCGGAAACTGCTTGCCGTATTTGGCCTGGGCCTTGGGCGAGACCGGCCGGTAGTAATGCCGGCCGATGATGTCCTGGCCTTCCTCGGTATAGAGGTACTCGAGGTAGGCCTGGGCCACGGCGCGGGTGCCCTTCTTGTCCACGTTCTTGTCGACCACCGTCACCGCTGGCTCGGCCAGGATGCTCAGCGAGGGGTAGACGATGTCCACCTTGCCGCCGAATTCCTTCTCCAGCAGCCAGGCCTCGTTCTCCCAGGCAATGAGCACATCGCCCATGCCGCGCTGCGCGAAGGTGATGGTCGAGCCCCGGGCGCCGGTGTCGAGCACCGGCACGTTCGCGAACAGCTTGCCGACGAACTCCCTGGCCTTGGCCTCGCTGCCCCCGTTCTTGCGGCGGGCAAATTCCCAGGCCGCGAGGTAGTTCCAGCGGGCGCCGCCCGAGGTCTTGGGGTTGGGCGTGATGACCTTGATGCCCGGTTTGACCAGGTCATCCCAGTCCCTGATGCCCTTGGGGTTGCCTTCGCGCACCACCAGCACCAGGGTCGACTGGTAGGGCGAGGCGTTGTGCGGCAGGCGCTTCTGCCAGTCCTTCGGAATCAGCTTGCCGTGTTCATGAAGGGCGTCGGTGTCGAAGGCCAGCGCCAGGGTGGCGACGTCGGCATCGAGCCCGTCCAGGATGGACCGGGCCTGCTTGCCCGAGCCGCCGTGCGACTGTTTGATCGTCACCTCCTGGCCGGTCTTTCCCTTCCAGTACCTGGCGAAGGCGGCGTTGAACTCGACGTAGAACTCGCGCGTCGGGTCGTAGGAGACGTTGAGCAAAGTGACCGGGGCCGGTGCGCCTGCCGGCGCAGGCTGGGCCTTCAACCCCAGGGAAGCGCCGCCCATGACCAGCGCCGCCGCGGCGGCCAGGGGAATCTTGATAAAGTCTCTGCGTTGCTGCATGGCCTGCGGCCCTCCCGTTTTTGGCGTTGTCACAGCGGGCGGATTCTGCGCAGGCCCAGCCCCGACGGGAACGACAGAGTTCTCAGTTGCATATCCAGATAAGCAAATCCCACCGAACCCCTTCAGGAGTCCCCGTGCCCCGTACCGTTCAATGCATCAAGCTCGGCCAGGAAGCCGAAGGCCTCGACTTCCCGCCCTACCCCGGCGAACTGGGCAAGCGCATCTTCGAGAGCGTGAGCAAGCAGGCCTGGGCCGACTGGCTCAAGCACCAGACCATGCTGGTCAACGAGAACCGCCTCAACCTCGCCGATCAGCGCGCCCGCGAGTACCTCAAGCGCCAGATGGAAAGCCACTTCTTCGGCGGTGGCGCCGAGCAGGCGGCTGGCTACGTGCCGCCCTCGGCCTGAGCCTTCGGTCACGCAACGCCCCGGCCTGCCTGCCGTCCTCCGCGCGCCCCTGTCATGGCCCGGGCCGCTGGCTTCGGTCCTGACCTCGGGCTACGCCGACAGGCACGGGGTAATTCCCGCTCTTGAACATCCCCCACGCCCTGGTGATCGGCGCCGGCCTTGCCGGTGCGGCCGCTGCATCGGCCTTGGCGCGCCGGGGCTGGCAGGTGCAAGTGCTCGACGCCGCACCCGAGCCCGCCACCGGTGCTTCGGCCCTCCCTGCCGGGCTCATGGCCCCGCACCTCTCCGCCGACGACGGCCTGCTCTCGCGCCTCACCCGGCTCGGGATCCAGACCACCCGGGCCGAACTCGGGCGCCTCACGGCCCTCGGCCTGCTCCACGAGGGGCAGGACTGGCGATGCGACGGCGCCCTCGAGCACCGCATCCGCAGCAGCCGCCCCCCGGCACTTCCTGAAGCCGCCACCGGCGGCAGCCGCCCGGCCACCGCGAATGAACGGGCCGCGGCCTCCCTGCCGCCCGACGCCGCTGCCATCTGGCACCCGCAGGCAGGCTGGGTTCGGCCCGGCGCCCTGGTCCGCGCCTGGTTGTCCGAACCGGGCGTGACCTTCCGTGGCGGCGCGCGCGTCGAACGACTGGTTCGCGTCGAGGGTGAGTCCCACGGCCGCTCGGCGGACAGCCTGGGCACATCGCAAGCTTCGCAATCAACATCCGGACCACCCCAGGCCCGCCATGCGATTTGGCAGGCCGTGGACGCAGACGGCCAGGTCCTCGCCGAGGCTTCCCTCGTCGTCGTCGCGGCCGCCCTCGGCAGCGGCCCGCTCCTTGATGGCCGCCTGCGCCTGCAGCCGGTGCGAGGCCAGGTCTCCTGGGGCTTGCGCGCCGAAGGCGAGCCGCTGCCACCCTTTCCGGTCAACGGCAGCGGCCACCTGCTCACCGCCGTTCCCCTGCCCGAGGGGCTGGCCTGGCTCAGCGGCTCCTCCTACGGCCACGGCGAGACCGGCACCGAGGTCCGCCCTGAGGACCATGCCGCCAACCTCGACCGCATCCGCGCCC
>JACCEC013075107.1_pt1 | contig 26727 bp, 24 predicted proteins | sample 7450121 | NCBI WGS metagenome assembly JACCEC01 (sample SAMN15323455, study PRJNA562643) | freshwater metagenome | isolation source: river surface water | place: USA:Blue River Watershed | collected 2017-08-18 | reverse complement strand
GGCCGCGCGCTGCGCCAGTCCGGCACGGTGCTGACCGCGCTGCAGGTGGACGCGTTGCAATCGCTCGAGGAACTGCTGTCGGCGCATCCGCAGGCATCAGTCTTGTTCGATAACGTGCTCGGCCAGCATGTGTACCGGGTCAGCAGCATCGAGCAGGCGGAAGCCGATCTCAACCGGTTGGCCACACGGCTCGCGGGAAGGGAGTGGGGCAGTGTGCACGACCTGTACTCCGGCCCGGCCGCGCCGCACCGGCTGCCCGCGCAACGGGTCAGCGGCTATGCGGCCGTGAATACCCTGCAGGGGCCGAGCGTCGGCGGGCTGACTGGCACACCGCTGCACAAGCGGCTGCTCGCGCAGGTGGGCGGCGGCGGCGAGTGGATGGATCACCTGACTTCGGGAGTCTTCCCGGTCGGCTCGGCAACCCGGCTGATTGCCTGGCCTTTTCAGCCGCAGTATGCGCACTGGCTGCAGGCCGGTTGGATGCCTGCCCCGCGCTGATGCCGGGCCGGGTTCAACTTTTGTCCGCTGCGGTCGATTCCCTGAAAGGCTAGACGAGCGCCGCTACAATCGTGTCCTGTGTTCCGTGAGGGCAACCCGTTTCCATGTCAAGTATCAAAGGTCTGCAATGAAAGCTAAGCTACTGTCTGCATCGCTTGCACTGATGTTTGCTGCCTGCGCGCATGCCGGCGGTCCTGATCCGGAATGGGCGTACGAGGGCGAGAAAGGCTCGCGCAGCTGGGGGAAGCTCGATCCCGCATTCAAGACCTGCGGGCTGGGCAAGCGCCAGTCGCCGATCAATATCGAGGAGCGTGAGGCCGAGCGTGGCGGTCTGAAGCCGATTCCGTTCAGTTACAAGGCGGGACCGGGCGAGATCGTCAACAACGGCCACACCATTCAGGTGAATCTGGCCAATTCTGGTTCAGCGCGCTTCGATGGCCTCGAATACCGGCTCGCGCAGTTTCATTTTCATACACCCAGCGAAGAAAAGATCAATGGCATGGCGACGCACATGGTCGCGCATCTGGTGCACCGCGCGGGCGACACCAAACTTGGCGTGGTGGCCGTGCTGATCAAGCTCGGCAAGGAGAATGCGGCGCTCAAGCCGGTGTTTGACAACCTGCCGCCTAGCGAGGGCAAGACTGCACCGCTGGCCAGCTTCAATCCGGCCGATATCCTGCCCACCGATCCGACCTATTTCGCCTATGTGGGCTCGCTCACCACGCCGCCCTGCACCGAGGACGTGAAGTGGCATGTGATGAAGACGCCGATCGAGATTTCGTATGCGCAGCTGGCCGCGTTCAAGAAGTTGTACCGGATGAATGCGCGGCACACGCAGCCGACCAACGGGCGCCGTGTGCAGGTGATGACACCGGATGCGGTGAGTGGTGCGACCGCAGCTCCGGCAGTGGCACCGGCAGCGAAGTCGGGCGGTCAGCACTGAGCATGACCGTGCGGGAGCGCAGTGGCTGAGTTCGTGGCCGCTGCAGTGGCCGCTGTAGTGGCCCGTGCCGTCGCCGATACCGGCGGCGCAGTCCCTCAGATTTTTTCGAGGGACTGGTGCAGGCGCAGGATTTTTTCTTTCAGCTCGGGACGTGCATCCATCAGCTCGGCGTTCGGCACCAGTTGCCTGCGTGCCTCCGGTTCGGCAGGTGCCTCCACCGGCCTCTCGCTGCGTGCAGGCGAGGGCAGATAGATCGCTGTAATAACGATGCTGAGCATCAGCCACAGTATCCACACGCTGCCCGACGACACCTGACCCAGCACCGCCAGCGCACTGAAGTCACTCAGCCAGCTGCCCCAGGACAGCCGCAGCCACCAGAGCAGATTCCCTTGCGCGACCGAGATCCACGCATACACCGCGAAGAAAAGCAGCCAGTTCAGTGCGAGCAGGGAAGTCGCGCGACGCGAACGAGTGACCATGATGCGTGAGTAATTACGGCTTGAGCGCAGAGACGAGTTTGTCGCTCAGCGACTCGGCGATCTGCAGGCGCAGCTTCGAGGTTTCATGCACTTCCTGTTCGCTGCGATAGGCAGAGACCACCAGCTCGGAGGCCAGATGGCGCACGCTCTCGATTTCCTTGCCCAGTGCAAGGATGCGGTCTTCGAGTGCTTTCTTTTCCTGCAGCTTGGTGCCGATCAGCCGGATCGCGGCATGCACCTGTGTCCATGCCTGAAGGCGCGGATCGTTGATCTGCAGGCTGTCGAATACGTCCTGAATCGACTCGCCCAGTGCGACCAGCGCCTCGGCAGAGTACTGCTCGCCGTGCAGCGCCTCGTCCGGGGTGCCGACGTGAGGTTCAACGCGAGCCTCCATGCGCGGATGATCAGTGATGGACACCACCTCGGCCGTTGCAGGGGTTCCTGCCTCGGCCCATCCGCTTTTCGGCTCAAAGCGCATCATGGTCGGTTTAGACGATGCTTTTCCCATAATCACGTCCCTTTTTTAAAGACTCGCCCAAAAAAATATTGAATACACGAAAAATATTGTTCTATACTCCGCGTTATATTATGGCAAAATTTCCCCTGAAGCAATATTTACTTAGGGAATTCGCCTCAAAATCAAAGGCTTGCGGCAAAATCAGAGGATTCTCATGAGCAAGGCGCTAAAAATACTGATCACCAGCCAAAAGGGCGGTGTGGGCAAAAGCACTGTATCTGCCAACCTGGCCGCCTATTTTGCCTATATATCGGGTAAGAAGACCTCGCTGATCGATTTTGACCATCAGGCGACTTCCGGGAAATGGGTGAAAAAAGCCTACCCGATCGGCATTCATTGCGAGACGGTGGACCTGCCCAATGCCAAGGGATCGGGCGTCGCGCTGCTGAAAGCCAAGGAATCGCTGCGCAAGGCCGTCGATACGATGGAAGTCATGATCGTGGATCTGACCTGGGCAGACGTGCTGCCGCCGGATTTCCTGTTCGAGTTCGATCTCGTGCTCGTGCCCAGCTCGCTGTCGCGAGTCGAGCTCGACAGCACGCTGGAATTCGTCAATCGTTTTTCCTTCGTCTTCAATTCCCGCCTGCGCAACCCGCCGAAACTGGTGATCGTGCCCAGCCGCGTGGACAACCTGCAGACCTACGAAGGCATCTTCTCGAAGTCGTTCAGTGCGGGATTCTTCCTGTCGCCGCCGGTCATGTACAGCAACAGCGCGGGCGATTTCTTTGGCAATGAATTCTTCGTCATGACCAGCAATGAGCAGGTGCGCGAGAACTTCATGGACTTTGGTCGTTCGATCGAGCAGCTCGGGCAGACCGAGGCAGATATCCGCCAGTCGTCGAAACAGGCGGCGCTGACGCAAAAGGTCAGCGGTTCCATCCTTGACCGCTTCCGTGCGGTTCGCAATTCCACGCCCGAGCCCGTGCCGCGCCCGGCCGCCAATGACAGCGCGCGCGTGCCGATGGCGCGCAACCGCATCAAGGCTGCGATTCCCTCATTTCTGATGATGGGCCGGGACGGCTGAGCTTACTTCTTTCCGCCGTCGCCCTCACCGCCCGGAGCCGGCGCGGTGCCGTAGAGGATGGTGGCCACCTGAGGATTGTCAGCGGCAATCGCTTCCAGCAGTGAATCCACTTCGGTCGCGAGCGCGGCCGAGTCGGCCGTGCCCATCCATTGCGAGCGATTGTTCCTGATCATCAGCAACTGATCGACCGAACAGTTCTTCGCGCGCTTCTTCAGCCAGTTCATTGCCTGAGTACGACGCTTGGTGGTGTCGTAAACATCCATGCCAATAGCACGAAATTCCGCAACGACACAGGGCGGGCCATCGGCCTTGGCGGTCTTCTTGCGGTCTTTGTCTTCGGCGGGCGGCTCCGCAGTTCCGGCTGCGGCGGCTGCCTTGGGATCGGCGGGCTTGCCGTCGGCGGGTTTGCCGTCAGGCGTTTTCTGCGCGGGCGCGGGCTTGGCGGCCTCTGCGGTTTTTTTCTGATCAGCGGCGGGTGCGGTCTTCGCGGCATCGGCCGCAGTGGCTGCATTGGCTGCATTCGCTGAAGGCTTAGGCTCAGCCGGCTTCGCTGCGGGCGCATTCTGCGCGATGGCGCTGGTGGCTGTGATGGCCAGCAGCACTGCGCCCATGACCGTGGCTCGGCTCAGGCCATTCATGCGGCTCATGCCCGCCCCGCGACATCCTGATACAGGATGGTGATACTGATGCGCCGGTTGCGCGGATCGGCCGGATTGTTCGGCACGTAGGGCACGGTGTCGGCCACGCCTTCGATGCGCTGGAAACGGCTTTCCGGCAGTCCGGCCTCCTGCAGCAGACGGCGGGTCGTTTCCGCGCGCATGCCCGATAGCGACCAGTTGCTATTCACGCCATCGTCAAACGCGAGGCTGTCCGTGTGGCCACGCACGGCGACCTTGTTCGGCATTGATGCGAGTGACTTGGCGACTTCGCGGATCAGCGTCATCGCGCGCGCCTGCATCTTGTTGGTGCCGAGGCCGAACATCGAGAAATCGGCCTTGTCGATCACCTCGATGCGCAGGCCGTCTTTCTCGCGAATGAACTTCACCTGATCCTTGATCTTCTCCAGTTCCTTGTTCATCGAGAGCTTTTCGCGGACTTCCTGCTCGAGCTTGTCGAAATTCTTCTGGTCGGCCTCGGCGGCAATGCGCTGGCGCTCTTCGGCGGAGAGTTCGTCCGGGTTCTTGTCCTTGGTCTCGTCCTTGGTCTTGCCGTCGCCGGACTGGGTGCCCGCCTCGGAGCGCGGCGTCTCCCGCTCGAACATGCTGGTGGTTTTTCCGGCATAGGGCATGCCATCGCTATCCAGCACCGAGAAGCCGCCCATCAGCCCGCCCGGCCCCGGGCGATCGCTCATTTCCACATTGCTGTGCGAAGTCGGCTTGAAGTAGTCGGCGATGCTCTTGCGCTGGTCTTCATTGGTCGAGCCGAGCAGCCACATCAGCAGGAAGAATGCCATCATCGCCGTCATCATGTCGGCCAGTGCGATCTTCCACGCGCCACCATGCGCGCCGGCATGGTCGGCATCAAGCTTCTTTTTCTTGACAATGGGCTCTAGCGCCGGCGCAGCTTCTGCGGCGGGCGCGTCGGGAGGTGCGCCCTCGGCGCCCTCGGCAGGCTTCTTGTCGTCGGCTTCCTCAGCCATCCTGATTTCCTGATCGGACGATGAGACAGTGATATCGACCGCAGTCGGCGAAAATGTAGTGCTCGCCGACGGATCGAACCCGGTTGTGTACTTTATGCAAGATGATACCGCACAATTTCTTTAGGGCATCATTCTGTCCGGCGTTTGTCCTTGTCGATTTGTCCTTGTCGTTTTGCCCGAGTCCGCCGTCATCCGTCATCCATCCTGTCCCCGGAGCCTCATGCGCTGTTGCCAACCTCTGAATCCCTCCCTCCGGCGTTATCGCACTTCGTGGCGGCGGCTGGCGCAGGTGGCGCTGGTGGCGCTGCTGCCCGGCCTGCCGGCGGCCGCCCGGTCGCCGGAGTCGCCTGACGCCAGCCCCGAGGCCGCGTCGGCCATTCAGGCCAAATCGCTGGTCCGCGCGCGCCACTGGATGGCGGCTGCGGCCAACCCGCTGGCCACCGAGGCCGGCACTTCGGTGCTGCGCGACGGCGGCTCGGCGGTGGATGCGGCGATTGCGATGCAGATGGTGTTGGCGCTGGTCGAGCCGCAGAGCTCCGGGCTCGGCGGCGGCGCCTTCCTGCTCGCGTATGACGCGCAGCACCTGCGGGTGCGCAGCTATGATGGCCGCGAGACCGCGCCACGGGCCGCGCTCGAAGAGCGCTTCCTGGTCAACGGCAAGCCGCGGCGCTTCGGGGAGGCGGTGAACAGCGGGCTGGCTGTCGGCACGCCGGGGCTGCTGCGCATGCTGGAGCTGGCGCACCGCCGGCATGGCAAGCTGCCGTGGGCGCAGCTGTTCGCACCGGCGATCCGGCTGGCCGAGCAGGGCTTTCCGGTATCGCCGCGGCTGCACGGGCAGATCACAGGCAACCGCGAGCTGCGCGCGCAAAGCGCCGCGCGCGCCTATTTCTATCCGGGCGGCGAGGCAGCACCCATTGGTCACCTGCTGAAAAATCCGGCGCTGGCCGAGGTGTTCCGGCGCGTCGCTCGCGACGGCGCGCGCGCGTTTTACGAGGGCGAGATCGCGGACGATATCGTGGCCGCCGTGCGTTCGCATCCTATCCCGGGCGACCTGAGCCATGACGATCTCGCGCGCTATCGTGCGCTGGAACGTGAGCCGCTGTGCGCGGCCTATCGCGCGCAGCGCCTGTGCGGGATGGGCCCGCCCTCATCCGGCAGTCTGGCGGTGCTGCAGATGCTGGGCATGCTGGAGCAGCACCGGGTAGACGAGATGATGCCCGGCTCGCTGGAGGCCGTGCATTACTTTGCCGAGGCGGGGCGGCTCGCCTATGCGGACCGCGAGCGCTATCTGGCCGATCCGGAGTTTGTGACCGTGCCGGTCAAGGCCTTGCTCGATCCCGCCTACCTGCACGCGCGCGGTGCGCAGATCGACAGCCGGATCAGCATGGGTGTCGCACTGCCCGGCGATCCGGTGAATTCGCTGCGCCGTCGCGGCAGTGATCAGGCGCTGGAGGTGCCGTCAACGACCCATCTGGTTGCGCTCGATCGTCAGGGCAATGGCGTGTCGATGACGAGCACGATCGAATCCGAATTCGGCAGCAAGATTTTCGTGCGCGGTTTTTTGCTGAATAATCAGCTGACAGATTTTTCCTTGTCGCCTCACGATCCCGAGGGCAGGCCGGTCGCGAACCGTGTCGAGCCGGGCAAGCGGCCGCGCAGCGCAATGGCGCCGATGATCGCCACTTCCGGCGGCAAAGTGACGCTGCTGGCGGGCTCGCCCGGAGGCAGTGCGATCATCAATTTCGTCGCCAAGACGCTGATTGGCGTGATCGACTGGAAAATGACGGTGCAAGAGGCGATTGCGCAACCAAACATGGGCAGCCGCAACCGCGACACCGAACTCGAGCGCGGCACGGCGCTGGAAGCGCTGCAGTCAGGCTTGCGGCAGAAAGGTCACCGCGTCACCATCCTGCCGCTGACCAGTGGCGTGCAGGCCATTGTGCAGGATGCCGGTGGTCTGACCGGCGGCGCGGATCCGCGTCGCGAGGGTCAGGCGGCCGGGGAATGATTGATGTTGTTCACGGAGATGTCGATGGCCCCACGCCTGTCTGAAAAACCTGACCATGAATGCGCTGAACCCCGCGCTGAACCCCGCGCTCAACTACGCATTCAACAACGCCGTCAGCGATGGGGCTGCGGCGCACGCCGGCCGTCCTCGCTGCTGCTCGCTGCGCTGAGTTCCCTGCTCTGTTCGCTGCCACTGGCCCACGCGCAGGCAGACACCCTGAAAACCATCGCCGGGCGCGGTTCAGTGACGCTCGCCTATCGCGAGTCATCGATACCGTTCAGCTATCTGGAAGCGCCCGGCAAACCGGTGGGCTTCGGCATGGACATCGCGCATCGCGTGGTGGACGAGATCCGCAAGGCCACCGGCAAAAAAGACCTGCGCGTCAACTATCAGGCCGTGACCTCGCAGAACCGGGTGCCGCTGGTCGCGAACGGCACGGTCGATCTCGAATGCGGCTCGACCACCAACAATGCGGCGCGCGCGAAAGACGTCGCCTTTGCGGTGAACCACTTCTATGCGGCGTCGCGGCTACTGGTGCGCAAGTCGCAGAACGTGAAGCAGCTGGCCGACCTGAACGGCAAGACGGTGGCCACGACCACCGGTACCACGACCTTCGGACAACTGCGCAAGCTCAGTCTGGAAAAGCGGCTCGATCTCGAGGTCGTGCCCGCGAAGGATCATGCCGATGGTTTCCTGCTGCTCGAATCCGGACGCGCAAAAGCGTTTGCGATGGATGATGTGCTGCTCGCCGGGCTCCTGCTCAATGCACGGACGCCCGCAGAGTTCGAGATCGTCGGCGAGTCGCTGCAGATCGAGGCCTATGCATGCATGCTGAAAAAAGACGATCCTGCGTTCAAGAAGCTGGTGGATGACACGATCACCGGCATGATGCGCTCCGGCGAATTCGAGAAGCTGTACCGGAAATGGTTCCTCTCGCCGATACCGCCGCGCGGACGCAGCCTCGACCTGCCGATGTCGGAGCGGCTGAAGGCCTCGCTGAAGTCGCCGTCCGATCAGCCCACCAGCTAACCGGGACACGGGCATGCACCGGCGCGCGCGATGAACTGGGACTGGGCCGTCTTTTGCCGCGGCACGCTGTCGGGCGAGGCGACCGCCTGCCTCGGCATGCCGGGCGATATCAGTTACCTGCAGTGGATGTTGTCTGCCTGGGGATGGACTGTGACGGTGGCCGCACTCGGCTTCCTGATCGCACTGAGCCTGGGCATCGTGATCGGCATGCTGCGCACGACCCGCTGGCGTGGCGTGGTACTGCTGGCCTCGGGATGGACCGAGGTCTTTCGCAATATCCCTTTGCTGGTGCAAGTCTTCCTCTGGTATCACGTGCTGCCACTGATCCTGCCCGCGCTGGGTGGACTGCCCACGGTGCTGCTCGCATCGTTGGCGCTGGGGCTGTTCACGTCCGCGCGCATCGCCGAGCAGGTGCGCGCCGGGCTGCAGTCGCTGCCGGCCGGGCAGTGGCAGGCCGCGCGTGCGCTGGGCCTGAGCGAGCCGCAACTGTATGCGCGGGTGCTGATGCCGCAGGTGCTGCGCATCATCGTCCCGGCGCTGACCTCCGAGGCAATGAATGTCGTCAAAAACTCGTCTGTGGCCTTTGCCGTGTCGCTGACTGAGCTGACCCTGTTCGCGATGCAGGCACAGGAAGAGACCGGGCGCGGACTGGAGATCTACGCTGGCGTCACCGCGCTGTATGCGCTGACGGCATTCGGCGTGAACCGCGTGATGGCGCTGATCGAGCGACGCACGCGCTTGCCGGGAAGGCTGGGCGCGCGATGACCTTCGATCTGAGCCTCGATCTGAGTTTTTTCAGCAGCGAGCTGCTGCGCGACTACCTGTGGCGCGGGCTGCTGTTCTCGCTGCAGCTGACCGTGATCGCGACGGCGGGCGGCCTGTTGCTGGGCAGTCTGCTCGCCCTGATGCGGCTCTCGGGGCGGCGCTGGCTGGCGTGGCCGGCGGCCGCCTATGTGAACCTGATGCGCTCGGTACCGCTGGTGATGGTGCTGCTGTGGTTCTTCCTGCTCGTGCCGTTCGTGCTGGGTCGCGCGACCGGCGCCGAGCTGTCGGCCGTGATCACCTTTGTCGCCTTCGAGGCCGCGTTCTTTTGCGAGATCGTGCGCGCCGGTGTGCTGGCGATACCGCGCGGGCAGCTGATGGCAGCACAGGCGCTGGGGCTGCCCTACGTGCCGGCGATGCGCCTGATCATTCTGCCGCAGGCGCTGCGGCACATGATGCCGGTGCTGCTGACGCAAGTGATCGTGCTGTTCCAGGATACCTCGCTGGTGTATGCAATCGGCGCCTATGATCTGCTGAAGGGCTTCGAGGTCGCCGGCAAGAACTTCGGCCGGCCGGTGGAAGCGACTCTCGCCGCCGCCGCCGTGTATTTCCTGATCTGCTTTGTCTTGTCGCTGCTGGCCCGGCGGCTGCAGCAGTCCCTGTCCGTGAAAGGTGGCCGTTGATGAGTGCCGACGATGCAATGATCCGTATCGATCACGTGAGCAAATGGTATGGCGAGTTTCGTGTGCTCGACGACTGCACCGCGTCCATACAGCGCGGTGAGGTGGTCGTGGTCTGCGGCCCCTCGGGTTCGGGCAAGTCCACGCTGATCAAGACCGTGAATGCGCTCGAGACCATTCAGCAGGGGCAGGTGACGGTGGAGGGTATCGCCGTGCACGATCCGCGCTGCGATGTGCAGGCGCTGCGCGCGCGGGTGGGCATGGTGTTCCAGCATTTCGAGCTGTTCCCGCACCTGACGGTGCTGGAGAACCTGACGCTGGCGCAGGTCAGGGTCAAAGGGCGGGGCCGCGATGAGGCAAATGCGCGCGCGATGGCGTTGCTGGAACGCGTGGGGCTGGCGTCGCAGCGTGACAAGCATCCGGCTTCGCTGTCCGGCGGCCAGCAACAGCGGGTGGCGATTGCCCGCGCGCTGGCGATGGATCCCAGCGTGATGCTGTTCGACGAGCCCACGTCGGCGCTGGATCCGGAAATGGTGGGCGAGGTGCTGGACGTGATGGTCGCGCTGGCGGGCGAGGGCATGACGATGATCTGCGTCACGCATGAAATGGGCTTTGCCCGGCGCGTCGCCGACCGCGTGCTGTTCATGGATCAGGGACGTATCGTCGAGGATTGCGCGAGCGACGAGTTCTTCGCCCATCCCGAATGCCGCGAAGAGCGCACCCGCGCGTTTCTGTCGCGGGTGCTACGCGACTGAGCCTGCGCCTGCGCCGATCAGATCTCGATCTTGGTGCCTAGCTCCACCACGCGATTCGGCGGGATCTTGAAGAAGTCCGACGGTTTTGCCGCGTTCTGCATCATCCAGGCGAACAGGCGCTCGCGCCAGAGCGCCATGCCCGGCAGGTTGCTCGGCACGACAGTGTCTCGCGCCAGGAAGAACGAGGTATCGGCCAGTTCCAGCGCCATGCCGTGCTGCTGCTCCAGCAGGGCCAGCACCTGATTGATATCCGGCGTCTCCTTGAAGCCGTGCACCGCGCGCACGACAAAGACATTGCCGCCGAGCTCACTGACGGTCAGGCGCTCTTCATCCTGTACGTAAGGCACGTCCCAGATCGACAGCTTCAGGAACAGCACGCGCTCGTGCAGCACGCGGTTGTGCTTGAGGTTGTGCAGCAGTGCGACCGGCACGAAATCGATGTGCGCGGTCAGGAATACGGCAGTACCCCCGACCCGGTGCGGCGGATGCGCGAGCAGTGCAGAGACAAAATCCGGCAGCCGGATCGAGTCGGCGACCACGCGCTCGCGCAGCAGCCGGCGTCCCTTGTACCAGGTCGTCAGCAGCACGAAGCAGATCGCGCCCAGTCCGAGCGGATACCAGCCGCCGTCCTTCACCTTGATCAGGTTCGCGGTCCAGAAAGCAAAATCGATCGCAAGGAACACCGATACCAGCAGCACGACCAGCACCGGGCTGATCTTCCATTCCTTGTACATGACCACCGACAGCATGCTGGTCGTGATCGGCATGGTTGTCGTCACCGAGATGCCATAGGCGGCGGCGAGGTTGCCGGATTCTTTGAACTCGACGACCGTGAAGATCACCAGCAGCAGCAGCAGCCAGTTCACCATCGGCATGTAGATCTGGCCGCGCTCGGTGTCGGAGGTGTGCAGTATCTGCATGCGCGGCAGGAAGCCGAGCAGGATGCCCTGATCGGCCAGAGAGAACGCGCCCGAGATCACGGCCTGCGAGGCGATCACGGTTGCCGCCGTCGCCAGACCCACCATCGGCCACAGCATCCAGGGCGGCATCATCAGGAAGAAGGGATTCTCGACTGCCTCGGGATGGGCGAGCAGCAGCGCGCCCTGACCAAAATAATTCGCCAGCAGCGCCGGCAGCGCGACCAGCAGCCAAGCCAGCCGCACGGGCCTGCGGCCGAAATGGCCCATGTCGAGGTAGAGCGCCTCGACGCCGGTGACGGCCAGCACCACCGAGCCCATCACGATGTAGGCCTGTATCGCATGCTCGCGGATGAAATCGACCGCATACACCGGCGATACCGCTTTCAGGATCATCGGGTTCTGCCAGATGTTCAGTACGCCGAACACGGCGAGTGCGGAGAACCAGATCAGCATGATCGGGCCGAACCACCGGCCCACGGCCGCCGTGCCATAGCGCTGCACGGAAAACAGCACAAAGAGAATGACCAGCGTGATCGGGATCACGTAGCGCTTCAGGTCGGGCGTGATCACTTCCAGCCCCTCGACGGCCGACAGCACCGAGATCGCCGGCGTGATCACTGATTCGCCCAGCAGCATGCAGGCGCCCAGTGCGCCCAGCATCAGCAAGGCAGTGGAAAACCGGTGCCGGTCGGCGCCGGTCGCGCGCAGCGCCAGCGCCATCAGCGAGAGCACGCCGCCTTCGCCATTGTTGTCTGCGCGGAGCACGAAGATCACGTACTTGACGGTCACGACCAGCACCAGCGCCCAGAAGATCATGGAGATGATCCCCAGCACCGCGCTCGCGGAATACGGTATGCCGTGCTCGGGACTGAAACATTCTTTCAGCGCGTACAAAGGGCTGGTGCCGATATCGCCGAACACGATGCCGATCGCGGCCAGCACCAGCACAGGCATGGACGCATGGGCCAGATCGCCCATGCCGGACAGATGGACCGGCCGCATGACCGAGGATTGCGAAAACTCCGGATTACTGATGGACACGTTGATTCCTGTTCAGTGGGACAGCAGGGGCGCAGTGTGGCCCGGCATGATGCCGCCCGGCCAGGTCAGCTCGTCTGTCGGCAAGCCATACGATACGCCCGCAGCCTGACAGACGAATGACAACCGGGGCAGCTCCCGCTGCTGTCGCATGGCGTCGGTTAAGGCTGCGGCTACGGCTAGGGCAAGGGGCGGGTCACGACCACCGCGCCGCGCAGCTTGCCGACGCTGTAACCGGTGGCCTGATCCTGCGGATACTCGATGCGGATTTTTTCCGCCAGCGATGCCGGTATGTCCGCCGCCGTGCCATGGCAGGTCACGCACATGGTCTGCACCATGATCGCCTTCGCGTAATGCAGCTCGCGCTGGCCTTTGCCATCGTCTGCGACCTTCCAGTACTCGAGCGCGGCCGGTGCGTCGCCCCTGGCCAGTCGCGTCTCGAACTGGGCGAGCGCCTCTTGCTGCCAGCGGTTGGGCGTGCCCATCGCCGGGTTGCGCACGCGGGTGCCGACGCGCGTCATCTGCGCGCCGTGCTTGCGTGACAGCGAGGTCGCGATCGATGGCGAGGCCTCCTTGCACACACTGACCGCCGCCTCGGGGCCTTGCGCGGACAGCGTCGATTTCAGGGTTTGCCCCAGCTGGTTCAGCAGCTCAGTGGCCATTGCCCGTGTCGATTGCACGGCGGCCTCGTCCAGTGCGCCCGGCGGAGGGGCGTCATCCGCGTGTGCGGTGGCGCTCGCGGTGATCGCAGCGATTGCGGCGATCGCGACGAGAGCAGCGAACGCCACGGATGGCAAGCGTTGGGACAGCATAGCGGTCATCAGAGACTCCTTACGGGGTTAACGCAGGTTCACGGACAGGCCGGCTGCAGCCGGGAAGACTCGATCCGCAGCAGCAGGTAGAGCTTGTTGCGCGCCACCGGTGCGAGTGATTGCAGCATCGCCGCCTGCGCGACGACATCGGCGGGCGCAATCATCCAGGTCACGGGTCGGGCGCATAGCAGCGCGCCAAGATCGCGGGTGTTCTGCAGCACCTGATCTCCCACCGCCGGTCGGAAAGTCGCAGCATCTGCCAGTTCCTTGGGCCAGCTGTCCCGAAGGATAGGTTCATCCCAGCGGTTGACGACCACCAACGGGTCGCGCAGGCCGGCGTAGAAAGGCACATCGAAGCGGTAGGTGCGCAGGAAGACCAGCGGCTCATTGGCCTGCGCGTTCATCCGATAGGCGTCGGCCAGCGGCTTGGTGGAAATCGTGTCGGCACGCGTGACGGCCACCACTGACGCGACGCAGGCGATGCCGGCGACGATCAGCAGCACGACCCGCCAGCGTTCGCTGAGCCGCGTGCCGTTCACGAATCCTTCGGTGACCAGCGCCATCAATGGCGGGATCATTGGCAGCGCGTAACCGACGAGCTTTGATGACGGTATCGAAAAGAACACCAGAATCACCGCGAGCCAGACCCACATCAGCAGCCGGACGCCCTTGTGCGCGCCATGCGAGGCCGAGTCGGCGTTCGAGCGGTCCAGCCGCAGCCGCGCCAGCAGCCAGGGCGCCCAGGGCAGGGTGGCGACGACCAGCAGCGCCGGATAAAACCACAGCGGCTGTGCATTGTTGAAGCCGCCCTGCGCGAAGCGCTGGAAGTGCTGGTAAACGAAGAAGTAATGGAAGAAATCCGGGAACTGCCGCTGCATCAGCACGAACCACGGCGCGCCGACCAGCAGGAACAGCACCGGCCCGGGCCACCAGAGCAGCCGGAACAGCGCGCGCCAGCGACCGCTGAGGATCAGCCAGAAGAAGATCACGCCACCGGGCAGCACGATGCCGATCAGGCCTTTGCTCAGCAAGCCCAGCGCTGCCGCGACCCAGCCGCCGGCGAGCTGCCAGCGCCAGCGGCGACCCGATTCCATGGACAGCACCGCATCGGCAGTGAGCGCAATCGACAGGCTGATGAAGCCCGCCACCAGCATGTCGTGATTGGCGAACTGGGCGCCGCCGTAGAACAGGGGCGTCGTGGCGAGCACCGGCAGGTACCAGCGCGAGAGCCGGTCCGACATCCAGCGACGAATCAGCAGCCAGGCCGCGCCGGCAGACAGCGATGCGCCCAGCAGCGCGGCAAGGCGCGCCGCCCATTCGACGTTGCCGAACAGCGACAGCGACGCGGCCGTGATCCAGTAAAACAGCGGCGGTTTATGGAAGTAGGGCAGGCCGTTCAGCGTGGGGGTCAGCCAGTCGCCGGAACGCACCATTTCCCAGGCGACGCCGACATAGCGGCCTTCGTCCGGCAGGGACAGCGGGCGCAGCCAGCTGGTGGCCAGCACCCAGAGGGCCAGCAGCAGGCCGAAGAGCAGCGGCTCGGGCCAGTGGGCGATGCGCTGTGTCCAGGAGGCGGGTGAGGCGGGGTAGGCAGCGCGATGGCTGGGCTGGTGCATCAGCAGAGACTCGGATAACGATGAGAAGAGCGCAGCGCTGCGCGCTTGTGGGGAGGATGGCCCCGCGCCGCCTGTGCTCGCATTTGCCCGGCATTATAGCGCCAGCATGGAGGGGCTTCTTTCTGCGGCACGGCTCCGGCAGTCCCGCCTCCGGCCGCGCGAACGGCCGCCTCGCCAGGTCCTGATCGCGCCGTTCCCCTGCCGGAACTCTTTGCCTGCGCAAACAGATTTTCTTGCACGTTGTCTGTTCCTTGTCATGAAGGCCGCAGTTTTTCCGTTTTTACCGTGCATCACTGAGGGCTTTACCAAGCGGACGGCATGAGCCTGCGTGGGATAATGGCGGCTCGGTGGTCAGCCTGTCCGGCTTCCTGTTCAGCCTGCCGTTCATTCAACGTCCCGGGTCTTTGCTTACTGATGAAATCCTCCCACCCTGTCACTGATGGCTATGATCCGGGGCGCTTGCTGAGCGCGCTTCGCGCCCAGCTGAAGCTGCGTTCCGATAACGGCCTCGCGCGTGCGCTCGAAGTACCGGGCGTGCTGATCCAGGGCGTGCGCAGCGGCGATATTCCCGTCACGCCGGAACTGCTGATCCGTATGGAGGAGGTCAGCGGCTGGAGCGGACGGCAGTTGCGCGACCTGATGGGCGACCGGCGCGCGAAGTTCCGTTTCGAGCAGGTCAGGAACAGCGCGGTAGGTGAGCTGATCTCGGAAATCTACGCACTGGCCGACGCGAAAAAATCCTTCTGATTGCGGAGGGGGCGGCACCCCGCAATTACCCCGCAATTACCCCTTCATAAATTCCAAATTGCCGGACCGGCGCCAGTCACGGACAATGTGCGGTTTGCCTCCATTTCGCCGCAAGCCATGACCCTGCCGACACTCGACCTCGACCACCTGCGTCAATGGACAGGCCGCAGCGAGACGCGCCTTGACCAGATCCATGCCGGCATCGTCAATGCGATGGCCGCCACGCTCGACCGCGACGAGCACTACGCCGCCGGCGATGCGCTGCCGCCTCTCTGGCACTGGCTGTTCTTCTGGGCGGTGAGCCCGGCCTCCGGCATCGGCCCCGACGGTCACCCCAGACGCGGTGGCTTCCTGCCTCCGGTCGAGCTGCCGCGCCGCATGTGGGCCGGCGGGCGTCTGCGCTTTGCTGCGCCCTTGCTGGTCGGCGCGGCTGCGACCCGAACCTCGCGCATCCTGGACGTCAACGCCAAGACCGGCAGCAGCGGCCGTCTGGCCTTCGTGACGGTAGAACACGAGATCAGCGCCAACGGGCAGCTGGCCGTGCGCGAAGAACATGACATCGTCTATCGCGACAACCCTCAGCCCGGCGCTGCGCCCGCAGCACCTAAGGCCGCCCCGACCGATGCCCATTGGTCGAGAATCATCACGCCCGACCCGGTGCTATTGTTCCGCTACTCGGCGCTGACCTTCAACGGCCACCGCATCCACTACGACCGCAGCTATGTGACCGAGGTCGAGGGCTATCCCGGACTGATCGTGCATGGACCGCTGATCGCAACGCTGCTGATGGATCTGGTGCGACGTGAGCTGCCCGGGCGCATCGTTCGCGAATTCAGTTTCCGCGCTGTCAGCCCGGTGTTCGACATCGATACCTTCAGCGTGAATGGCAAGCTGACTGACGACGGTCATGTGCAACTGTGGGCCGCGAATGCGCGCGGCGAGCTGTGCATGCAGGCCGAGGCCGTGCTGGACTGACACCGCACTCCGACATCACACACCATCACAATCCATCACAACCACTGAGTAGTACGACAGGAAAGATCATGCGACCGCTGGATGGCATTACCGTAGTGACCCTTGAACATGCAATTGCTGCGCCATTCTGCACGCGCCAGCTCGCCGACCTCGGCGCGCGCGTGATCAAGGTCGAACGCCCCGGCGTGGGCGATTTTGCGCGCGCCTACGATGAGCGGGTGCGCGGCATGGCCTCGCATTTCGTCTGGACCAACCGATCCAAGGAAAGCCTGACGCTGGACGTCAAGCATGCCGAGTCGCAGCGCATTCTCGGCCGCCTGCTCGAAGAGGCGGATGTGCTGGTGCAGAACCTCGCGCCCGGTGCGGCTGCCCGGCTGGGCATGTCGTTCGATGCGCTGCACGAGACCTATCCGAAGCTGATCGTCTGCGATATCTCCGGTTACGGCGCCGATGGCCCGTATCGCGACAAGAAAGCCTATGACCTGCTGATCCAGAGCGAGTCCGGCTTCCTGTCCGTGACCGGCACGCCCGACGATCCTTCCAAGGCCGGCTGCTCGGTGGCCGACATTGCCGCCGGCATGTATGCGTACACGAACATTCTCGCGGCGCTGATCCAGCGCGGCCGCACGGGCAAGGGCTGCCGCATCGATGTGTCCATGCTCGAGAGCATGGTCGAGTGGATGAGCTTCCCGATGTATTACGCATTTGACGGTGCCTCCGCACCGGTGCGCGCCGGCGCGTCGCATGCGACCATTTATCCGTATGGCCCTTTCCCCGCCGGCGATGGCAAGACCGTGATGCTCGGCCTGCAGAACGAGCGCGAGTGGGTGGTGTTTTGCGAGCAGGTGCTGCAGCAGCCGGCGCTTGCCACGGATGCGCGTTTTTCCTCCAACCCGCTGCGCAGCGCCGCACGCAAGGAACTCTACGGCATCATTCGCGAGGCATTTGCATCGCTGACCGCCGAGCAGGTCACCGAGCGACTGGAGAATGCGCAGATCGCCAACGCCCGGCTGAATGAGATGAAAGACCTGTGGGAGCATGCGCAGCTGCGTGCGCGTCAGCGCTGGGCCGAGGTCGCGTCACCCGTCGGTACGCTGCCGGCCTTGCTGCCGCCGGGCGCGAGCAGTGGCTGGGACGCGCGCATGGATGCGATTCCTGCGCTCGGCGAACATACCGACGCCATTTTGTCCAGTCTCGTCTCTTCGGCTGAGGCCATCGCCGCGCTGAAGCAAGAGAAGGCGATCTGACCGATACGGAGAATGTGATGTCGCAGCCTGCACCCCTGTCGTATCTGTTTGTTCCCGCCACGCGCCCCGAGCGTTTCGACAAGGCGCTCGCGGCCGGCGCGGACCGCGTGATCATCGATCTCGAAGATGCGGTCGCGCCCGCCGACAAGGACGGCGCGCGCACTGCGCTGGCCGGCTGGCTCACGGCAGACAAGCCGGTCGCCATTCGCATCAACAGCGCCGACACCGAGTGGTTCGAGCGCGACCTGTCGCTGTGCGCACAGGCCGGTGTGGCCGAGATCATCCTGCCCAAGGCTGCTGATATCGCGGACGTCGCGCGCGTGACCACCGCCGGGGCGAGGGCGGTGAAGCTGCTGATCGAGAGTGCGCAGGGGATAGCGAACCTGTCCACGCTGGCCGCCTGCGACAAGGTGACGCGGCTGATCTTTGGCACCATCGATTTCTGCGTTGACATGGGCATCGGACATGACGACCGCGAGCTCGATTACTTTCGTTCAAAGATCGTGCTGGCATCGCGCCTTGCCGGGCTGGCGGCGCCGGTCGATGGCGTGACCACGGCGATCGACGATCCGGCAGTACTGACCGCCGATATCCTGCGCGGCAAGCGCTTCGGTTTTGGCGCGAAGCTGTGCATCCATCCGAAACAGGTCGCGGCAGTGAACGAGCATTACCGGCCGCAGCCCGACGAGATCGCGTGGGCAACCCGGGTGATCGAGGCCGCCGGCTCGGCAGACGGTGCGGCGGTACAGGTCGATGGCAAGATGGTCGACAAGCCGGTGCTGATCAAGGCGGAGCGGATTCTCAGGCTGGCGAAGCGGGTGGGATGAGCCGGCGCGAGGGGGCAGGTGGTTGGAGCTGAGTGGCTGATGCCGAGGCGCTGATGGCGCTGAAAAAAACGCTGACGACAGACCTTCACAACAGACGCTGACCACAGACGCTGGATCCCGGCGCAGGCCGGGATCCAGTATCGTTCGGATGGTCGTTCACATCCGCTCCCCGGCATCACGATCGATCATAGATCGATCAATCAATCGAACCAGTCCATGCCCCTGAGGGCAAATCCCAAGTCCTTGTTTCCAATGGCTTTTCCGGCCGCCGCAGAGGCCCAAGCCCCCAGCGCTTGTCAGTCCCCCTGAAAGCCATGTATTCTGTATACAGAACACAGAAACAGCCTCCATGTCCGTCATTGCCCCCATCACCGTTGCCCCCGACCTCGCCGAGCAGGCCTATCAGGCCATCCTCGATGCGATCTGTGAGGGGCGTTTTGCTGCCGGCCAGCGGATCACGCAGGAGGCACTGGCGGAGAGCCTGTCAGTGTCGCGCCAGCCGGTGCTGCAGGCCCTGCTGCTGCTCAAGCGCGACGGGCTGGTGATCGATGCCGGTGGTCGCGGCGGGGTGATGGTGGCGCCGCTGACCAGCGAGCTCATCGGCCAGCTGTATCAGGTGCGCTCGGTGCTCGACGGTCTGGCTGCACGCGAGGCGGCACGCCGGCGCGCGCCGCTGCCGGCGTCGCTGATCACGCGCGGCCGGGACGCCGCGCGCGGCAAGGACCTGCGCAGCATGATCGATGCCGATTTCGCGTTTCATCGCGCAATCTATGAAGCCGCCGGCAATCCGCTGCTGGTGCAGAGTGCCGAGCGTCACTGGAGCCATATCCGCCGGATCATGGGCGCCACCCTCAGTCAGGTGGGCGCGCGCGCCGCGATCTGGGATGAACACGAACGCATGCTCGAGGCCATACTTGCGGGGCACGAAGGCGTGGCCCAGCGACTGGCGCTGCACCATTGCGAGAGCGCCGGCGACACGCTGGTCGCCCGTGTCGGCGAGCTGGGAGAGACCGCGCTGCATCCCGCCCCGCAGCAAGCGAAGAACCAGACGGAAAATAATACCGACAACAACGCGCACAACAACACTGATAACAATCCCGATAACAACAGGAGACAGGCATGAAACTCACGCCGCAGCAGCTGGAGCAGTTTGACCGCGATGGTTATTTATTCTTCCCCGGGCATTTTTCGCCCGAAGAAATCAAAAAGCTTACGGACGAAGTCCCCAGCCTGTACGCGCAGGACCGCCCGGAAAACATCCGCGAGAAGGGCAAGACCTCGGTGCGCACGAACTTCGCCGCGCACATGTACAGCGAGCCGTTCGCGCGACTGGGCCGTCATCCGCGGATGATCAAACCGGTCGAGCAGCTGTTCGGCGAAAAGCTCTACATGCACCAGTTCAAGATCAACGGCAAGATGGCCTTCGATGGCGATGTCTGGCAGTGGCATCAGGACTACGGCACCTGGCTGAATGATGATGCGATGCCGGATGCGCGCGCGATGAACGTGGCGATCTTCCTCGACGAAGTCAACGAGTTCAATGGCCCGTTGATGTTCATCCCTGGCAGCCACAAGATGGGCGCGCTGGAAGCGGGACACGATACCTCGACCACCAGCTATCCGCTGTGGACGATCAGCAATGACAACATTCGCACGCTCGTTGACAAGGGCGGTATTGTCGCGCCCAAGGGCCCGGCCGGATCGATGATCATGTTCCACGGCTGCCTCGTGCATGCATCCTCGCCGAACCTCTCGCCGTGGAACCGCGTGGCGGTCTATCTGAGCCTCTGCGCGGTATCGAACCACATTCGCCGCTACAAGCGTCCCGGCTATATCGCTCACCGCGATTTCACGCCGATCGAGTGCCTGCCAGATGACTGCCTGGTGAAAGACTACCCGGTCGATCTGCCCTGGAAAAATGGCACACCAGCGGCCGAGCTGCACGGCATTCCCGACAGCCGCGCTGCCTGAGGTCATCATGAATCTTCACGCAACACTGCAGCGACGCGCTGCAGAAGGCAAGCCCCTGCGCGTGGGCATGATTGGCGCAGGCAAGTTCGGTTCGATGTATTTGTCGCAGGTGCCGCGCACGCCGGGCATACACATGGTGGGCATCGCCGATCTGTCGCCCGACCGCGCGAAGGCCGCGCTGCGCAATGTCGGCTGGCAGGACGACGCGTTTTCGGCCAGCTCGCTCGAGCAGGCAGCAAAGCAGGGCAACACTGCGATCATCGATGATGGCATGGCGCTGATCACCTCGCCGCACATCGACATCATCATCGATGCGACCGGCAATCCGGCGATCGGCATCGCGCATGTGCTGGCCTGCTGCGAGCACAAGAAGCACATCGTGATGGTGAATGTCGAGGCCGATGCACTCGCCGGTCCGCTGCTGAAGCGGCGTGCCGATGAAGCGGGCATCGTATATTCGCTCGCCTACGGTGATCAGCCTGCGCTGATTTGCGAGATGGTCGACTGGGCGCGCGCCGCCGGATTTTCCGTGGTCGCTGCGGGCAAGGGGACAAAGTACCTGCCCAGCTATCACGCGTCCACGCCTGACACCGTCTGGCAGCACTATGGCCTGACGCCTGAGGATGCCCGGCGCGGCGGCATGAATGCGCAAATGTTCAACAGCTTCCTCGATGGCACCAAGAGCGCGATCGAGATGGCCTCGGTCGCGAATGCGACGGGTCTGTCCGCACCGCATGGCCTGCGCTTCCCGCCGGTGGGCGTGGACGATCTGCCGCGCATCCTGAAGCCGAAGGCAGAGGGCGGCATTCTGGATGTACGCGGTCAGGTGGAGGTGATCTCCAGCGTCGAGCGCGATACGCGCCCGGTGTTCCGTGACCTGCGCTGGGGCGTGTACGTGACCTTCGCGGCCGACAGCGAGTATGTCGCCCGTTGTTTCAAGGAGTATGGCTTGCTGACCGATCCCAGCGGACAGTATTCGTCGATGTACAAGCCGTATCACCTGATCGGTCTGGAGCTGGGCATCAGTGTGGCTTCCATTGGCGTGCGCGGTGAAGCCACCGGCGCCCCGATCGGCTGGCAGGGTGATGTGGTGGCGACGGCCAAGCGGGATCTGGCAGCCGGAGACATGCTCGACGGCGAGGGCGGATTCACCGTCTATGGGAAGCTGCTGCCCGCAGCCGAATCGCTGGCACTCGGTGGCCTGCCGCTGGGGCTCGCGCATGGCGTGAAGCTGCTGCGTCCGGTGAAAGCAGGCGACGTCGTCAGCTGGAATGATGTGGCGTTCGATGCGAATGCCACGGCGGTCCGGTTCCGGCGCGAGATGGAGCAGGTGTTCAGCCCGGCGTCAGTCGGCGCACGCGCCGCCTGAGCGGCCCTCTGAGCGACCTGGCTTGTCAACACTTTCCCCGGGCCTTCGCCCGGGGCAAGTCGTCAGAGACTCGAGGACAGCGGCTTGTCGAGATCGAGTTCCAGTCGCGATGCAATCACGCGCATCTCTGCCGCGGTCTTTTTGCCGGCATAGACTTCACACAGCGCCGCATAGGCGATCCACTTCGCATTCACTTCAAAGAAATCGCGCAGTGCCGCACGGGTGTCGCTGCGACCGAAGCCATCGGTGCCCAGCGTCACGTAGTGTGCCGGCACATACGCGCGGATGCTCTCGGGCACCGCACGCACATAATCCGATACCGCGATCACCGGCGAATCGCTCGCGCCCAGTTGCTGCGTGACCCAGGGATCAGGCGATGCATGCTGCAGGCGGCGCGCGCGTTCGCACGCGATGCCATCGCGCGCCAGTTCGGAAAAACTCGTCACGCTCCAGACCTCGGTACGCACGGAGAAAATTCCCTCGAGCAGATCCGCCGCCGCCATGGTTTCCTTGAGCAGCGGGCCGGCCCCCAGCAGCCGGACTTCCGGCTGCTCGCCCGGCGACACGCAATGCATGCCGCGCAGGATACCCTCGCGTGACCCCACCGGCATCGAGGGCTGTGCTTCGTTCTCGTTGGTGACGGTGATGTAGTAAAACACGTCCTCATTGCGCGCCAGCATGCGCTGCATGCCTTCATCGACGATCACCGCCAGTTCATACGCATAGGCCGGATCATAGGACACGCAATTCGGCACCGTCGCGGCGGTCAGCAGGCTGCTGCCATCCTGATGCTGCAAGCCTTCGCCGCCCAGCGTGGTGCGGCCCGAGGTCGCGCCGATCAGGAAACCGCGCGCCCGCTGGTCTGCCGCGGCCCAGATCAGGTCACCAATGCGCTGGAAACCGAACATCGAGTAATAAATGTAGAAGGGCAGCATCGGCAGACCATGCACCGCATAGCTGGTGGCCGCTGCCGTCCATGACGAGATCGCACCGGCCTCGCTGATGCCCTCCTCGAGAATCTGTCCATCCTTGGCTTCGCGATACGCAAGAATGGAGCCGATATCTTCCGGCTCATAGAGCTGTCCCTGTGCGGAGTAGATGCCGACCTGACGGAACAGGTTGGCCATGCCGAAGGTGCGCGCCTCGTCGGCGACGATGGGCACCACATGCTTGCCCAGATGCGCATCCTTGAGCAGATTGCCCATCATGCGCACCAGCGCCATCGTGGTGGACATCTCCTTGCCGCCCGCCTCAAGCGCGAACTGCGCATGCGTGACGAGCGCAGGCACGGGCACGGTGGTGCCGGTCGTCACCCGCTGCGGCACATAGCCGCCCAGCGCTGCACGGCGCGCCTGCAGATGGCGCATCTCGGCGCTGTCCGGGGCGGGCTTCCAGAATTCCAGCTGGTCCACCTGTTCATCACTAAGCGGTAGCCGGAAGCGATCGCGGAATTCCAGCAGGTCTTCGCGTTCCAGCTTTTTCTGCTGGTGCGTGGTCATCTTGCCCTGACCCGCCGCGCCCATGCCAAAGCCTTTTTTGGTCTGAGCAAGGATGACGGTGGGCGCGCCACAGTGATGATGGGCGGCGTGATAGGCAGCGAAGATCTTGCGCAGGTCGTGGCCGCCGCGCTTGAGGCGGTCGATCTCTTCATCCGTGAGCGTGGCACCGATCGCCTGCAGCGCGGGGTTCTGGCCGAAGAAATGCTCGCGGTTGAAGGCGCCGTCATGCGCGGCGAAGGTCTGCAGCTGACCATCGACCGTGCGATTGAGCGCGTCCACCAGCTCGCCGCTGAGGTCGCGCGCGAACAGCGGATCCCAGTCGGAGCCCCAGAGCAGCTTGATCACATTCCAGCCAGCGCCGCCAAAAATCGTCTCGAGCTCATCGACGATGTGGCCATTGCCGCGCACCGGACCATCGAGGCGTTGCAGGTTGCAGTTGATGACAAAGACGAGGTTGTCGAGCTTTTCGCGTGAGGCCAGTGACAGCGCGGCCAGCGACTCCGGCTCGTCCATCTCGCCATCGCCGAACACGCCCCAGACCTTGCGCGGCTGTGCCTGCAGCAGGCCGCGATGCTCGAGGTAGCGCATGAAGCGCGCCTGATAGATCGCGCTGATCGGGCCAATGCCCATCGAGCCGGTCGGGAATTGCCAGAAATCCGGCATCAGCCACGGATGCGGATAGGATGACAGGCCCTGATGCCCGAGTGATTTCGCGCGGATTTCCTGTCGGTAGTGGGCAAGATCATTCTCACCCAGCCGTCCCTCGAGAAACGCACGCGCATAGATGCCCGGCGCCGAGTGCGGCTGGAAGTAGATGAGGTCGCCAAGAAAGTCGACCGTGCGCGCCCGGAAAAAATGATTGAAGCCGACCTCGAACAGATCGGCCGCCGACGCATAGCTGGCGATATGGCCGCCCAGTTCGCCATGCGCGCGGTTAGCCCGCACCACCATGGCCAGCGCGTTCCAGCGCAGGATGCTGGCGATGCGCTCTTCGAGTTCCAGCGCATCCGAGCCGCCAGGGTAGGGCGGCTCGTCGGCCGCGCGTATCGTGTTCACATAGGGCGTGATGCGGGCGTCGCGCCAGTTCAGCCCCGCCTCGCGCGCCGCAGACGACAGTCGCGAGAGCAGGAAGCGGGCGCGCTCCGGACCGGCGGCCTCCAGCACCGAGTTCAGCGCGGCGAGCCATTCGGCGGTTTCCTGCTCGTCGGTGTCGATATGCCTGACCAGATGGTCGGGGGTGCTCATGTCCATGCGAAGTCCGTCCGGGGTAAAAGGGATGGGCATGACATTACGGCATTTGCTGCGGCAGATGCTGCCGAAAAACTTCGCCAGAATGCCGTCTGGCAGCATAAAATACTTTTTAAAGTTATCTTATGGAACTTTTATGTTTGAAAACCTCGATAAAACAGATTTCAAGCTGCTGAAATGGCTGCAGCAGGACGCCAGCCTGACCAATGTCGAGCTGGCGGCCAAGGTCAGTCTGTCGCCATCGCCCACGCTGGCGCGGGTAAAGAAGCTCGAAGGCGACGGCGTGATCTCGAAGTATGTCGCGCTGGTGGATCCGCATGCGCTGGGCCTGAAGGTCAATGTGTTCGTTCGCGTCTCGCTGGAAAAACAGGAAGCGGCAGCGCTGGAACGTTTCGAGAAGGCGGTCAGCCACTTCGATGAAGTGATGGAGGTCTATCTGATGACGGGCGACGAAGACTATCTACTGCGCATCGTGGTGCCTGACCTGCAGGCACTGGAGCGCTTCATCCTCGAGCACCTGACGCGCATCCCGGGCATCAAGAACATCAAGTCGAGCTTCGCGTTGAAGCAGGTGAAGTACAAGACGGCGCTGCCGATCAGCGGCAGTTTGCGATGACGCAGTATGCGGGAAAGAAGCTTTGCATTGCGCCACGCCCGTTGTGACGCCTCAAGATAGCCGGGGTGCATGAAGTCAGAATCGCAGCGACTTCAACACTCGCACGAGGAACGCATGGAACAAGAGAAAGTGCAGGCGATGCATCGCTACGACCCCGATCAGCTGCTGGCGTCGCTGATCGGCAAACTCAATCTGAAGAACGATGCGGCGCTGTCGCGCGCGCTCGAAGTCTCACCACCGGTTATCAGCAAGATACGACATCGCCGGCTGCCGGTCACGGCCTCGCTGCTGATACGCATGCACGAGGTCAGTGCGCTGTCGATCTCGGAACTGCGCCAGCTGATGGGCGACCGGCGTGGCAAGTTCAGGATCAGTGACAAGCATTTCAAGCCTAAAAACTCTGCCTGATCATTACCAGGTAACTTGGGGCGCGATCACGAGAGTGACGCGCCTTTCCCGTGGCAGCACAATGACAGAAAAATAGGCCACTCGCCCCCCATGCACATTGCACAATCTACAGATTGCGCAATATCTGCAGCAGCGCACAAACCAATCCTTATTACCGTGTAATTTCCCGTAGGGAACTGCATCCACACGCTTGTGCGTTCACTTTTTTCGGTGATCTCTCATCAGGGCCGTTCTCGGGTGCCTTTCGGCCAGCCGCTTCCCAAAGCCCAAGTCTCCACTCATTTTACTGGGCGTTCCCGGTCAGTGATGGCAGCCCGAGTCTCATGAAATAGATCGGGAATATAGTGCATTAAATAGTCCATCGCCGTAAATAAAAACCACATTGCTGAGCCGTATAGTAGGGCATCGGTTACAGCGTAGAGAGGGAGCGGTCTCGCTGGCTGATACCACAGCAGCCAAAAATGCTGATCGGGAATGAAGTTTCCACGCAAAGGCCGGTCTCGAGTGCAGCTCACCAGGGAGGCGTAAGTGAGTATTCCAGCAAATCCCCCAGTCGTGAAACCCTATGTCCCGCCGGTGGCTCCACTGGCCACGGAGGCGACTTCAGCCAGTAGCGAGACCAGTCGCAGCCCCGCCGGACATGATGTCCACTTTCGAAATAATCCCCGCCTGACCGATATGATGGTGAAAGGTGTTTTTGGTTTCGTAGACATGTACCGCGGGACAAAAACTCCAGCTCAGGAGCCGGTGAAGCAAACCAACCTGCTGCAGCTTGTCTACACGGAATATAAAACACCCATCAACGATGCTCTGGCCTTACTGGGCGGCGCAGCACCAGCAGAGCTCAGGCCATTTGTGGGCGCCTTCAAAACCGGACTGATCAATCATGCCGGAGTCAACGCTTACATGAACGGTTCTGCGTTCAATCCTTACTCGGGTGTCGTCAATGCGCTCGGTAGCGCTGTGTCAGGGCTATTCAGTTCTGCGATCCTCTTCAAAGGATCACACCTGAGAACCGGTGTCGATCTCTTGGCAAAGAATATGCTGTCGCGCATGGGAAATCCAAAAATGGCACCTGCGTTTTTTGAGCCCAGCAGTTT